>Ga0164297_10000794_pt1 | contig 36715 bp, 30 predicted proteins | sample GEODES058metaG_FD_113539 | JGI IMG/M metagenome (GOLD analysis project Ga0164297, IMG submission 113539) | Dystrophic lake water microbial communities from Trout Bog Lake, Wisconsin, USA - GEODES058 metaG | ecosystem: Environmental > Aquatic > Freshwater > Lake | place: USA: Trout Bog Lake... | reverse complement strand
GGGTGGGACAGGGGCGACTGGCGGGACTGGGGCGACTGGCGCGACCGGTGGTACGGGTGCCACGGGCTCGACGGGTGGGACAGGGGCGACTGGCGGGACTGGGGCCACCGGTGCGACGGGTGGTACGGGTGCCACGGGCTCGACAGGTGGGACTGGGGCGACTGGCGGGACTGGGTCGACTGGCGCGACTGGTGGTACGGGTGCGACGGGCTCGACGGGTGGGACAGGGTCGACTGGCTCATCTGGCAGTACCGGGGCGACCGGTCCAACCGGTCCCATTGGTCCCACCGGCCCGACGGGACCGGGTGGGCCAACGGGAGGGAGTGGACCAACGGGCCCCTCGGGGCTGCCGGGTTTGACCGGAGCGATGGGAGGAACAGGTGCCACCGGGTCGACTGGCGCAACGGGTGATACAGGGTCGACGGGTGCGATCGGGGCTACAGGTGCGACAGGTGATACCGGGGCCACGGGCTCGACCGGACTGAGCGGAGGGACCGGCGTGACCGGCGCACCAGGAGGCACGGGCGCTACTGGGTCGACCGGTACGACGGGTGGGACTGGCGCGACGGGACCGACCGGTCCGAGCGGCGCGACTGGCGGAACGGGTGCGACTGGCTCTCCAGGGCCGACGGGGGCTACAGGCGGGACTGGTGATGGCGGAGGGATTGTCATTCCCAATGGCGGCACCGGTGTGCCGGGGGTCAACATCGTGACCTCGTCGACGACGGCGCTGTTTGTGCCGTTCACCTCGGCGGCCAATGCCGCGGTGGCGCAACAGGCGGTCACTCGCATCAACAGCGCGGTTATCGCCGGCGTCTTGCAACCGGTGGACTGGGCCGGCGGCTCTGGCGTGCTGCCGGAGCCGGTCGATCCCGCGATCATCGCCGGCGGCGTTGTGACCGTCGGTGGTGGCAGCAATCTTGGTCTGATGCCCTCCAGCTATTACGCGCTCGTCGATGACAGCAGTGGCATCGTCGCGGCAATCGGCGGCCCGAATACCACGGTGGTATCGGGTAGTCTGGGTACGTTAATTTATCAGAACATTGCTTCCTCGGCGGAGATCTATCTTGGCGGCGGCAATAACCTGATCAAGGAGGCCTTCGCGTCCTCGGCCGCGGTGATCAACGTCGATGCCGGCGTGAGTAACGCGCTTGGCAGCGGCCACACCATTATCGATGCCTCCCTCGGCAGCAGCACGATCAACGTGTTCGCCAATGCCCTGATTGATGTGATCGCCGGCGGCACAGCGCTGGTGATCGCGCAGCCTGGCAGCGTTGTCGTTGGGGTCACTGGGCCGTCAACCAATCCCGTGACAGTGGAGGGCGGCGCCAATACCGATCTTGTCTACATCCCCGACGGCGGCAGTAGCTTTATCAATCCGGGCGCAGGAAACGTCGTCGTCATTGCCGGCAGCGGCGGCAGCGAGACGGTGTTCGGCGGCAGCATGACGATCGGAGGCGTGCCGATGACCGCCGATGCCTTTACCGGCACGGCCACGGTTTTCGCCGGGACCGGCTATTTCCAGGGCGGATCGGCCGGCGGCAACAACATGCAGACCAGCACGCTGCCTGGGGCGGCCACCCTGGTCGGCGGTGGGAATGGCGATGTGCTGAACGCCAACGCCCCGGGCGATCTGCTGATCGCTGGGCCGGGCAATGCCGTTCTGTTCGCGGCCCAGACAACCAGCCAGGGCGACACCTTCATCACCGGCAGCGGTGCCACGACCGTACTCGGCGCGGCTGGCGGCAACAACACGATTGAACTCGGTAGCGGAACCTCAACCGTCTATGGCCAGCACAATACCGGTGGCAGCGGCAGTGTGAGCGGCAACCGCTATCTGATAGAGGCGGCCGGCGGCACGCACATGATCGCCGATTACCTCCCTGGCTTCGACGTGCTCGACTTCGCCGACAGCGTGGGGCATCCGAGCCTGCTCACAGTGACGTTTTTTGCGAGCGCGACCGACAGCCCCTTCGGACAGCCGGGGTCGCAGGCGATACTCTCCGATGGCACAACAATCAATTTTCCGAATGAGTCGCTTTTCTTGACAGGGAGCACCTGACCGCGGTCGGTATCAGTGTCGTTTTGGCGCGCGGCTGCCCCGCCAACCCCGAACGCGATACCAACAGACGTCAAAGTGCTCTACGAAATAGCAGGCCCGCTGGGTTGGTGGGCGGCGGCGCGCGAAGCCAAGATTGGTACCATGGGTCGCGATCAGCGATCCTTGGTAGAAGACACCATTCGCCTTCCGCGTCGTCTCGATCGCTGACGTGATCGGCTATGCGCGGCTGCGATGGTGACTCGAAGGACGGTGGGTGAGGCTCGCTGTGGCGCTTGTCGCCGACGACGCGGGGTAGGCAGCTACCGCGCCGCCCAGGCCATGCCGCGGCGGAGGATGGTTTTCATCGGCGGCACCTCGAACTCGCGGGCGACGTGGCCGAGGGCGGAGTAGAAGATGCGGCCTTTGCCGTGCATGCGTTTCCAGACGACGGGCATCGTGTTGCCGTCGATCCAGGGGGCGTGGGCGCCGGAGAATGTGGTGGTGGCGAGGACTTCGTTATTGGGGTCGACGTGCATGTAGTATTGCTCGGAGTGGTAGGGGAAGTCGGTGATCCCAGCCATGATGGGGTCGTCGGGGCGGGTGACGGTGACGGTGTAGTCAATGATGTTGCCGGGGTGGGCGACCCATTGGCCGCCGACCATGAACTGATAGGCGACTTCGGTGCGGAAGGTGTCGCCCATGCCGCCATGGAAGCCGGCGAGGCCGACGCCGCCTTGGATGGCGGCGATGAGGGCGGTGAGGGCGGGTTTGCTGATGGTGGACTGGGTGACGATGGGGACGATGAGGTCGAGCGCGGTGAGGTCGATTTCGGCGAAGATTTCGGGGGTGGGTTCGACGCGGACGGAGTAGCCGTCTTCGCGCAGCATGGCGGCGACGATGGTGGCGCATTGTTCGGGCTCGTGGCCGGGCCAGCCGCCCCAGACGATCAGTGCGGATTTCATGTGTTCGCTCCTCGTGTTCGGGGGGGAAGGTTGCCCAGGCGGCCGCGGTCTGCAACCGTCGGGGTGGCAGGGCAGGGACGCACATGACGGTGACACATCTTCGCTGGGGGATTCTCGGCACCGGGCGGATTGCGCGGCAGTTCGCGGCGGGGCTGGGGCATGCGCGGCAGGGGCGGCTGGTGGCGGTGGCGAGTCGGGGGGTGTTGGGGGAGGCGGTGGCGGAGTTCGCGGGGGCGCGGGTTCATGTCGGGTATGAGGCGCTGCTGGGGGATGCGGAGGTGGACGCGGTTTATGTTGCGACGCCGCATAATTCGCATGCGGAGTGGGCGATCCGGGCGGCGGGGGCCGGGAAGCATTTGCTGGTGGAGAAGCCGATCGGGCTGAATGCGGGGGAGGCGCGGGCGATCATCGAGGCGGCGCGGAAACATGACGTGTTCCTGATGGAGGCGTTCATGAACCGGGTGCATCCGCTGACGGCGGCGCTGGTGCGGTTGGTGGGGGAGGGGGCGATCGGGGCGCCGCGGCTGATACGGTCGGCGTTTGGCTACAACAAGCCGTTCGATGCGGGGTCGCGGACCTATGATCCGGCGTTGGGCGGGGGCGGGATATTGGATGTGGGGTGTTATCCGGTGGGGATGGCGCGGCTGATCGCGGGGGCGGCGGTGGGGCGGGCGTTTGCCGATCCGGTTGAGGTGAGCGGGGTGGGGCATATCGGGGCGAGCGGGGTGGATGAGTGGGCGGCGGCGACGCTGACGTTCGCGGGCGGGCTGATCGCGCAGGTGGCGACCGGGGTGGCGGTGGCGATGGACAATACGGTGCGGATCGATGGGACGCGGGGGCATATCCATGTCGCCTCGCCGTGGTGGTGTTCGGGGCGGGAAGGGGGGCGCGGTGTGATTGCGGTGCAGGCGGATGGGGTGATGACCGAGCATGTCGTGGAGACCGCGGACTGGCTCTATGCGATCGAGGCGGATGCCTGTGCGCGGCATGTGGCGGAGCGGCAGGTGCCGGAGATGACGTGGGAGGATACGCTGGGGAATATGCGGACCTTGGATGCCTGGCGGGCGGCGATCGGGTTGGTTTATCCGGCGGAACGGATGGGGAGAGTATCGTGAAGACATTGACGCTGGCGGGGATTCCGCGGCCGGTTTCGCAGCTGGCGCTGGGGACGTCGGGGCTGGCGACGTGGGAGCAGGCGGCGCCGATCCTGGATGCGTTTCATGCCGCGGGCGGGACATTGTTCGATACGGCGCATCACTATGGGGATGGGCGGGCGGATCAGCTGCTCGGGCGGTGGTTGAGCGAGCGGGGGGTGACGGACGCGGTCACGGTGATCGGCAAGGGGTGTCATACGCCGCATTGCGCGCCGTCGTTCGTGACGCCGCAGCTGATGGAGAGCCTGGAGTGGCTGCAGCGGGACTGCATCGATCTGTATTTCCTGCATCGGGACGATGTGTCGGTGCCGGTCGGCGAGTGGGTGGATGTCCTGGATGGGCATGTGCGGGCCGGGCGGATCCGGCGCTATGGCGGGTCGAACTGGACGCCGGCGCGGATCGATGAGGCGAATGCCTATGCGGCCAAACACGGGAAGGTTGGGTTCACCGCGCTGTCGAACCAGTTCAGCCTGGCCGAGATGATCGAGCCGCCGTGGCCGGGGTGTCTGGCGGCGTCGGACGATGCGTCGCTGGCATGGCTGCGGCGGACGGGGTTTCCGCTGGTGGCGTGGTCGAGCCAGGCGCGGGGGTTTTTTACGGATCGGGCGGTGGCGAGCGGGGATGGCGATCCGGAGCTGGTGCGGTGCTGGTACAACGTGACGAATCTGGCGCGGCGGACGCGGGCGGCAGAGATGGCGAAGGCGCGGGGTGCGTCGCTGGCGGGGCTCGCGCTGGCGTATAATCTTGCGCAGGACTTCGCGTTGATGCCGGTGATCGGGCCGCTGGCGATGGATGAGTTGCGCAGCTCGATGGACGCGGTTCGGCTCGAGTTGTCGGCCGCGGATGTGCGCTGGCTCAGGGAGGGGTGAGGGGGATGCAGACGCTTCATCCGGATATGCCGGCGATCCAGGAGGCGCAGAAGCTGGCCTATACCGGCACGACGATCGCCGAGCAGCGGGCGGCGTGGTCGGCGTATACGGCGGCGCTGGCGGCGCCGCGGGCGGCGGGGTTATCGGTCGAGGATCGGGTGCTGACGACGCTAGGGCATGCGGTGCCGGTGCGGATCTATCGGCCGGCGGGGGCTTCGGAGGCCGCGTCGTGCATTCTGTATATGCATGGCGGCGGGTTCATGAAGGGGGACCTGGATAGCTCGGATCCGGTGGCCTGGGGGTTCAGCCATCAGACAGGGGCGGTGGTGGTGTCGATCGATTATCGGTTGACGCCGGAGCATCCGTTCCCGGCGGCGTTCGACGATTGCCGGCATGTTTTGGCGCATGTGGCGGAGCATGCGGGGGCGTTTGGGGTGGATGTGCGGCGGATCGCGCTGGCGGGGGATAGCGCGGGGGCGCATCTCGCGGCGTCGCTGGCGTTGGCGGCGCGGGAGATGGGCGGGCCGGCGACCGCGGCGCAGGCGCTGGTGTATCCGTGCCTGGGGTCGGATCTGTCGCTGCCGTCGTTCCGGGAGAATGCGACGGGGTTCGGGCTGACGACCTCGGCGATGGGGGCGTACATGGAGATGCTGCTGCCGCGGGGGTGGCGGAGCGAGACGTCGCCGCTGGCGCGGCCGTTCCTGGCCGCCGATCTGACAGGGCTGCCGCCGACGATGGTGCATACGGCGGGGCTCGATCCGTTGCGCGACGAGGGGCGGGCGTTTGCGGCGCGGTTGGCGCAGGCGGGGACGGATGTCGTTTATCGCGAGGCGCGCGGCATGATCCATGGGTTTATGCGGGCGCGGTTCACCGGGGTCGGGGCGCGGGCTGAGTATGCTGCGATCTGCGAGTTTCTGCGGGATCGGCTGAAATCGTAGGGGGTTATTGATTTCGGAAGGAAGAAGGTCTTCTTTTTCTGAAGAAAAAGAAGCAAAAAGACTTTTGCTATTTGGGGTCTTTGCGGCCTTGGATAGGGAGAGGCGCGAAGCAATGAATCATTGGGCTTCGTCACTCCCTGCTGGCCAGTGCCGATGACGTCAAAGGTTAGAAGTTTTTTGGTTCTTTTTTTCAAAAAAGAACATCGCTTGCCTTCCTGGAGTCAACGATACCACTCTGGCCCTTTGCTTGATCGCGTCGCTTTATCCTGCCAGCTGGTAGGATGTTGCTCGAGGGGATGACCGTCATGCGTAATGCCAATCGCCGTTTCGTTTTGCGGGCGCGTCCGACCGGGCGGCCGGGGGCGGAGCATTTCGCCGAGGAGACGGTGTCGGTGCTGCAGCCGGAGGCCGGCGAGGTGTTGCTGGAGACGCTCTATGTGTCGATCGATCCGGCGATGCGGGTGTGGATCGACGACAAGCCGAGCTATGCGCCGCCGGTGGGGATTGGCGAGGTGATGCGGGCGTTCGGGATTGCGCGGGTGTTGGAGAGCCGGGCGGCGGGGCTGGCCGCGGGGGATCTGGTGATGGCGCGGCCGGGGTGGCAGTCGCATCCGACGATGGCGGCGGAGGAGGTGGAGAAGCTCGATGCCAGCCTCGGCTCGCCGGAGGACTGGCTAGGGCTGATTGGGATGACCGGGCTGACGGCGTATTTCGGGCTGCGTGAGGTGGGCGCGGTGCGGCCGGGGGAGACGGTGCTGGTGTCCGGCGCCGCGGGGGCGGTGGGGCAGGTGGTGGCGCAGATCGGCAAGATCGAGGCGTGCCGGGTGGTGGGGATCGCTGGAGGGGCCGAGAAGTGTCGCTATCTCGTCGATGATCTCGGGCTCGACGCGGCGATTGACTATAAGGCGGAAGTGGACCTGGCGGCGGCGATCCGGCGGGCGTGCCCGGGCGGGGTGGATGTGTTCTTCGACAATGTCGGCGGGCCGACGCTGGATGCGGCGCTGGCGAATCTGCGGCTGCATGCGCGGGTGGTGATCTGCGGGCGGATTTCGCAGACGGCGGCGGAGACTTTGTATGGGGTGACGGGGCTTGGGCAGCTGATCGGGACGCGGGCGCGGATCCAGGGGCTGCTGGTGAGCGATTATACGGCGCGGTTCGCGGAGGGGCGGACGTGGCTGGCGGCGCAGCGGGATGCGGGGCGGCTCCGGCAGCGGCTGCATGTGCTGGAGGGGCTCGAGCAGGCGCCGGCGGGGCTGGGGATGCTGTTCCGTGGGGAGAACATGGGCAAGCTGGCGGTGCGGGTGGCGCGCTGATGCCGTCGCATGGATGTGTCGGGCCGACGAGGCTCCCGCGGCGGGTTCTGCTGATCAACCCCAATACGACGTCCGCCATGACGGATGACCTGTGCGCGCAGGTGGCGGCCCTGCTGCCCCCGGAGAGCGAGGTGATCGGGGCGACGGCGCGCTTTGGCAGTCCGGTGATTGCCAGCCACGCAAGTTTCGCTATCGCGGCGCACGCGGTGCTCGATGCCTATGCCCGTCATGTCGTCGAGGGGACAGCATCTGTCGATGCCGTGATTGTCGGGTGCTTCGGTGATCCCGGGCTTGCGGCGCTGCGCGAACTCGCTGATGTGCCGGTGATTGGGCTGGCAGAGGCATCGTTTGCCGCTGCCAGGCGTCCATTCGCGGTTGTGACATCCGGTCTGGCATGGCGATCGATATTGCGTGAGCAGGTCGACGTGCTGGGCCACCGTGGGTTGTGCCATGGCATCTTCGCCCTGGCGGGCACTGGCCTTGATGCCCGCAATGACCCCGCCGGCGTCGCGATGCTGTTGGATGATCTCGTTGCGGAGGCTCTGCAAGCCGGGGCGATGGAGATCATCCTCGCCGGAGCGGCGCTGGCCGGGTTCGCAACTCGGCTTCGGCCAGGACCGGACTATATCGATTGTGTGACGGCGGCGGTCGGGGCGCTCGCCACGGCGTGCGTGTCGGAGCCGAATGCAGCGCAGCAACCGGCCGGTGGCGTATCGGTGCCGTTGGCGGCAATGATGGCAGGACGGGCAGGCCTGCGGTAGCGCGCGTCGTCAACTGATGGCGCGGTTATCCATTGGTCGCAGCCGCAGACCCTTGCGCAAGTTACGGAAGGGCAGCACGGCTGGATCGGCAACCACCGGCCCTGGCGCCGCGGCGACGATGACTGCCGCGGCTATGGGTTGAAAATCGGCACGAAAATGCACCGAAGACTTCAGTGCGATGATGCGGCATGCCGCTGGTTCGATGCCGACGTGGCGGATCAGCGACTGGTCGTAGGCCTGGATCTTCCGGCTGACGACAATCACCTTGATGCCCGGCGCCACCTCAATCAATGCCGATGGACCCAAGGCCGCCTTATTGCCCTTAGCCATCGGCCCGGTCTGGGTGAAGTTGCCGTCCGTCAGTTTGAGGACCTTCGCAGTGACCTGTAGAGGGGACTTGTCAGATTTGCCGCCGAGCATCAGTTGCACTCTGGCGCCCATCCCCGCCCTGTGGCAGGCCGCTGCGCTCTCGTCATCGTTGATGAGCGCGAACACGACCCCTTCAGCGCCCTGGCGAATGAATTCGACGAGCAGCCCTGTCGTGTCGCCATGACCGCCGCCGCCGGGATTATCCTGAGTATCTGCAATGACGATGGGCTTGGTCGCGGTGGCTGCAAGTGAAATCGCATCGCTTACCGCCTGCTCTGCGGGGACCACGTTGAGCTGGAAGGTCGCCTCGCGGCTATTGATGTAGGCAAGGAACGTGTCGGCCGCGGCATCAGCCTGGGCCTGTTCGGGTGCGTAAACGGCCAGAGCGGCGCCGCAATCGGCGAAGTCGGCATAGGGGAACCCGAAGCAGAAAGCGAGTTCCTCGACACCTGTGCGTGATGCCAGGGTCCGTCGTTCTTCCATCACCGGTGCCATGGGGGCCACTAGAGTACACTGAGTGGTCAGCGGCAGGAAGAAGTTGACCTGGCGGAAGGCCCGTGGCCATGGCTTGCCACGCTCGATCCGGGCAAACAGCAATTGCATGGCCTGTGTACCCGCCGCCTTCATGTCGATGTGAGGATAGGTACGAAATGGCACCAGCGCATCGACCTGATCGACCATCGCCTTGGTGAGGTTGCAGTGTGGATCGAGGCTGATCGTGAGAGGTGCAGCGCCGGCGATCGCGCGGACGCGCCGCAGGATCTCGCCCTCCATGTCCGGGAAACTCACCGCGACGCCGGCGCCATGCAGATCGAGATAGATGCCGTCAAGCGGACCATCGTCGAGCGCGCGCGACAACTCGGCGCAGATCATGGCGCAGATTCGCTCAAATGCCTCGTCCTCGACGGGGCCGGCGGGGTTCGCGAAGCCCCAGGCAAGCGGCACCAGCGTTGCGCCGGCCGCCTCCCCCGCGGCGATGGCGCCCGCTATCGGCACCGACGTTGCCCGCACGGCGTCTAACAATTTCCCCCCGCTCACCAGGGGTGGAAAGCCGCCCGGCTTAAGAAAATCGACATAGCGCGTCGGCCGGGGAGCGAAGGAATGGCTTTCGTGCATGAAGCCGCCGACGGCGATGCGCAGGGTCATGGTGTGTGCTCCAGGAGTTGGGGACGACGATAGCGCCGCTTCGGCTGGCTAGCGAGCCGGGCAGGCGGCCGCGTTGTGTGCGGTACAGACATCGATCTCGATTGGCACGGGGTCGGACGGTGGCTTCTTCCCATCGCGGATGTCCTTGAGGATGAGCATCGCGCGATAGCCGGCCTCGAACGGCCGGTCGGCGACCTGCGCGCGCGACAGACCCTCCTGGAGCAGCGCGATCTGCGCCCGCGTCGTGCCTGCGACGATCATGGCCAGCCCGCCCGATCTAATCCGAGGAGCCTGCGCACCCAACGCCGCACGAAAGGCCTCGGGTTGCGCCTGCGTCACTGCGCTCAGCGAGACGAAGGCGTCCAACTCCGGGGTTGCCTCAAGTATGCCCCCCACCTCGTCGGCTGCCAGCCGGGCGTCGTCGTAGCCGAAAACCGGGCAGCCGGCGACTTCCGTCCATCCCCTCTGACCGGTGAGACGGGGCCCAGGCGCGGCCTTGCTGGGCCCACCGGCCAGGGTGTCGCGCAGTCCCTGCATGCGCTCCGCCAGCACCGGGGACTGCGGGACGGCACTTTGGATGCACAAGGTCCCGCCTGACGGTTTCATGGCGGCAAGTTGCCGCGCCATGATCACGCCGAGATCGTAGGGATGGGTGCCGACGAAGGAGACCCGGAGCGCACGGTCACGGTCCAGCAGGTCGCGCTCCCAGGTCAGCACCGGGACCAATGCCCGTTTTGCTCCCGCTAGAACAGCGCTCATCGCGGGGGCATCGACGGGTGAGACAGCGATCCCATCGATCTTCCGCGCGATCAGGTCTGCCACCATTGTCGTTTGCTCGCCGGCCGTCCGCCCTGCCGGTCCGACATAGACGCACTGGACCGCGCCCTTGAGTTCCGCCTCGGCTTTCCGGCAGCCATCGCGCGCCGCGCCGCCTTCCGGTGTGTCGATTCGGGCGGGCACCAGCGCAAAGACGTATTTCCTCGCCTCCGCCGCCGCCGATTGCGGCGACAGACAGGCTAGGCCCGCCAGAATGAGCACGACGGTTTTCAGCCACATCATCGTCACCTCCTTGCGCCCGATAGTAGCACCGGGCCTGGCGATCGGGCCAGGAAGTGCCCCTTCGCACCGGTGTAAACGACCGGCCGTTGCGCGCGCGGCCGTCATGCGCACGCGGGCGTCGGTGTCAGTTCGGGGATACGTGGTCGTCGGCGGGCGGGATGAGCGGGACGGAGTCGAGCGCGGTTCTATAGGCGGCGATCGCGTCCTGCATGATGGCGACAATACGCGTTCGCCCACGGGCGATTCGTGCGGCAGCGCCGCCGACGCCAACGGCGAGCGGGATGCCTTGGGGTGCGTCTGGCAGCGGCATGGAGATGGTCGCTGCGGCGGAAACCGGTATCCCAGCGAGGAAGCAGTAGCCGTTTTGACGAATCCAGTGCAGCTGTTCGATCAGCCGGGCTATATCTACCCGCTGGCCGCTGCCATGCGCGTGGATGTCGATGTGGCGGACGAGCCGGGTGACGGTGCGGTCCGGCATGCGGCTCAAGAGCACCAGGCCGGCGCTCGATTCGGTGAGCAGGCGCATGGCCCCTTCGGGTGGCGGGAACGTGTGGGGATGGTTGGGGACGATGACCCGGAGATACTGGATAAACAGGTCATTCTGCGACACCAGCGCCACGGTTTCCTCGGTCTCGCCATGGATGCGGGCCATCATGTCGAGCAACTGACCGGAGCCGAAGATGAAGTGGTTGATCCAGTCACCGAGTGCCGCGACGCGCGTGGTCGGGAAGTAGGTGCGGCTGGCGCGGTGATAGTTCAGGTAGCCGAGCGCGACCAGGCTCTTGAGCAGGCCGGTGGTGCTGAACTGCGGGTAGCCGAGCCGATCGACCACTATTTTCTGTCTGAGGGGGGTGCGTAGTTCGGCGAAGAGCTCGAGCACCTCCAGCACCCTCGCTGCGGATTTTATCGGACTGCGGCGCACGGCGCTCTCCTGACGGTCGACGGAGCGTAACAGGCATCGGGCCGGCGGAAAATCTGGCGCCGGAGGACCAGGACTGCCATGCCGGGGGTAGCGAGGATCGGGCGGCGGCCGCACACTTATCGGCGTGTAAACCGTGACGTCGTGGCTTTGCGCCTGCTCTCCGGGGGCCTGCCACCTCGATGCGCCCAGCAAGCCGCGAAGGAAATCGCACCATGCTCCTCATCCGCACCGAAATCGCCGACCACATCGCGGTCGTCACGATGGACTCGCCGCCCGTCAACGCCGTCTCCACCGCCTTCATGGAGGAGATGATCGCGGCGGTGGATCGGCTCAACGATCTCGATGAGGTCCGCGTCGTGGTCATCACCGGGGCGGGCAAGTGCTTTTCCGCCGGCGCCGACATCAAGGGGCGGCTGGCGCGCAAGGAGGAGCCCGGCGATTACTGGGCGCATGCACGGCGGGCGCGCGAGCTGAGCTATTCCATCATCGAGAACAAGAAGCCGTTCATCGCCGCGATCAATGGCCCCGCGCTGGGCGCCGGGCTCGGCATCGCGGTGTCCTGCGATATTCTGATGGCTGCGGAGACGGCCTCGGTCGGGCTGCCTGAGGTGGATGTCGGGCTGATGGGCGGGGGGCGGCATACGATGCGTGTGTTCGGCCATTCGCTGACGCGGCGGATGATGCTGACAGGCTATCGCGTGCCGGGGGCGGAGCTGTATCGGCTCGGCGTGGTGGAATGCTGCGTGCCGCGGGATCAGCTGATGAACGAGGCGATGAAAATGGCGGCGACGATCGCGGCAAAGAGCCCGCTGGCGACGCGCCTGGCGAAGAACGCCGCCCAGACCATCGAGTTCATGACGCTGCGCGACGGCTATCGCTATGAGCAGAACCTCACGCGGGAACTCAGCCAGACTGAGGACGCCCGCGAGGCGATGACCGCGTTTGCGGAGAAGCGGAAGCCGGTGTTCAAGGGCCGTTAATCCTACTGCTCCCTCCGGCGTCGCCGTTTCGGCGCAGCGCTGGACGGAGCGGAATCGCGCCAGCATACTCGGCGCCGTTGAAGGCCCGTCGAATGGCCGCCGGAGGAAAACGATGAGCCAGTCCGCCCGTCCCGTTTGGATCATCGAGCGCAAGGTCGCCCGCGGCGAGCTGCGCATCGGCGTTGTCGGCAGCCGGTTCGTCGCTGAGCTGAATCTGCGGCGGGTGGCGCTGGCCAACAACGACATCGCCTCGCTGCATGACATCGCGGCCTCGCGCTACACCGCGCATATGGTGCCGACGCTGCGCGACGGCGGCTATTCGGATCTGCTCGGCGGCGCCATCGCGTTGCTGCCGGGGGAGGCGCATATGCTGAAGGAGGTGGCGCGCGGGACGGCTGAGGGGCTGGCCATTCATCGCGCCAAGTTGATCGAGGCGCTCGACAAGGAATCGGCCGACGATATCGAGGCCGATGACGTCATCACCGGGCTGGCGCAACATGGCGACGAGCGGGCGCTGCGTATCACGCCGGCACGCCAGGCGCTGAACGCGTTCGATGCCCGTTTCCCGCAGGTGCGCGCCGCGGCGGGCAAGGGATCGACGTAGCGAGCGCGCCGGGGGGATTGCGATGGGCCGCTTCCTCCTGCGCCGTCTCGGGCAGGGCGCCGTCAGTATTCTCGGTGCCAGCCTCATCATCTTTGTGATTTCCCGGTTGTCCGGCGACCCGGTGGCGCTGCTGGTGCCGGCGGATGCGCCGCAGTCGCTGATTGCGGAGATCCGCGGCCGGTTCGGCCTCGATCTGCCGTTGTGGCAACAATATCTGATCTTTCTCGGCCGGGCGCTGAGCGGCGATTTCGGCAATTCGTATCGCTGGCAGATGCCGGCGCTGACGCTCATTCTCGACCGGCTGCCGGCGACGGTGGAACTCGCGCTGTGCGGGCTGGTGTTTTCCGTGATGATCGCGCTGCCGACGGGGGTTTTGTCGGCGGTGCATCGTGGCGGCTGGATTGATCGTATCGGCCGGGTGTTCGCCATGCTCGGCCAGGCGATGCCGGCCTTCTGGGTGGGGCTGCTGCTGATTCTGGTGTTTGCCATCCGGCTCAACTGGTTGCCGGCGTTCGGCCATGGCAGCGCGGTTCATGTCATTCTGCCGGCGATCGCGCTGGGCTGGTATCCGGTGGCGGCGCAGACCCGCGTGGTGCGCTCGGCGATGCTTGATGTGCTGGACAGCGACCATATCCGCCTGGCGCGCGCGCTGGGCACGCCGGAGCGGCTGATCGTGTGGAAATACGCGCTGCGCAATGCGGCGATTCCGTTGCTGACGATGCTCGGCGTCTATTTCGCGGCGATGCTGGGCGGGGCCTTTGTGGTGGAGACGATCTTTGCCTGGCCCGGCGTCGGGCGGACGGTGGTCGAGGCGGTGTTCAGTCGCGATTTTCCGGTGGTGCAGGCGGGGGTGTTGTTCACCTCGATTCTGTTCGTGCTGTCGAACCTGCTGGTTGATCTGTCCTACGGGCTGGTCGATCCGAGGATCCGCGATGCGCGCTAGTCTCAAGGGGGTTCCGTGGCTGGCGCTGCTGGTGTTGGCCGCGGTGCTGGTGTGTGCCGCGCTGGGCGAGGCGATCCTGCCGCATGATCCCGGCGATCTCGATCTTGGCAGTGCTTTCCTGCCACCTTCCTGGCTGGAGGGGGGCAGTCTCGCCATGCCGCTGGGGGCGGATAATCTTGGTCGCGATATCCTCAGCCGCATCATGGCGGGCTCGCGCGTCTCGGTGATTGTTGCGTTCTACGCGATTCTTTTTTCGGGCGGCATTGGCGCGCTGGCCGGAATGGTCGCGGGGTATTTCGGCGGGCGGGTCGATGCGGCGCTCATGCGGCTGATCGAGATCCAGCAGTCGATTCCCTCGATCGCGCTGGCGCTGATTCTCGCGGCGGCGCTGGAGCCCGGGCTGTCGACGGTCGTCATTGTTATCGTGCTGACCTATTGGGCTTGGTATGCGCGAATCATCCGCGGCGAGATCATGGCGCTGAAGGGGCGGGACTATATCGCCTTCGCCCGCGTCGCCGGCGTCGGGACCCCGACGATTTTTCTGCGTCATCTGCTGCCGAATATCTTCAACACGCTGATCGTTTTGGCGACGTTGCAGGTGGGGCAGGTAATCCTGTTCGAGGCGTCGCTGTCGTTTCTTGGGCTTGGCATCCAGCAGCCGGATATTTCCTGGGGGCTGATGCTGTCGGATGCGCGGCAATACATCACCAATGCCTGGTGGGCGATCACCATGCCCGGCATTGCGATCATGCTGACCTGCCTGTCCGCCAATGTGTTTGGCGACTGGCTGCGCGACCGGCTCGACCCCCATCTGAGGCAGCTGTGATGCTGCTGTCGGTGCGCGACCTGCAGACCCATCTTCACCTCAAGCGCGGCATTCTGCGCGCAGTCGATGGGGTAAGCCTCGAGGTCAGCGAGGGGGAGACGCTCGGGCTGGTTGGTGAGTCCGGTTCGGGCAAGACACTGACCGGGCTCTCGCTGCTTCGGCTGTTACCGAAAGGGTCGGGGCGGATCGCCGGCGGGTCGATCGCGCTCGATGGTCAGGAGCTCACGACGCTCTCGGAAGTGGACCTGGCACGCGACGTTCGTGGCCGGCGTATTGCCATGATCATGCAGGATCCGATGACGTCGCTAAACCCGGTGTTCTCCATCGGCGATCAAGTTGGCAATCCGATTCGAAATCACGATATTGCCAGCGGCACGCAGCTGCGCAGCGCGATTGTCAACGTGCTCACCCGCGTGCGCATTCCCTCGCCGGCGGCGCGGCTCAGTGATTATCCGAATCAGTTCTCCGGCGGACAGCGCCAGCGTGTGGTCGCCGCCATGGCGATCGGATGCTCGCCGCGGCTGTTGATTGCCGACGAGCCGACGACGGCGCTTGACGTCACCATTCAGGTGCAGATCATCTCGTTGCTGCGGCAGATCCAGGCCGACACCGGCGCCGGCATCATCCTGATCACCCATGATCTCGGTGTTGCCGCCAGCCTATGTCACCGAGTTGCCGTGATGTATGCAGGGAAAATCGTGGAGACTGGTCCGGTGCGGCAGATCTACCGCAGCCCGGCGCACCCGTATACGCGCGCGCTGCTCGATGCGATTCCCCGCCTCGGGACCAAGCGCCGCCGCCTTGCCGCCATTCCCGGCCAGCCGCCGAGCCTGATCGATCCGCCTGCCGGGTGCCGCTTCGCGCCGCGCTGCCCGCTGCGCATGAACAAATGCATCGAGCCGCCGCCGGTCACTGAACTTGCGCCTGGCCATACTGCCGCCTGCTGGACGCTCGCGTGATGCTCGAGCTCGACGGCATCACGCGCCACTATCGCACCCGACATGGCGTCGTGCGCGCGGTCGAGGGCATTTCGCTCAGTGTCCGACCGCGCTCCACCATGGCACTTGTCGGCGAGAGCGGCTGCGGGAAGACGACAATCGTCAAGATGATTTTAGGACTCGAGCGGCCGGATGCGGGAGCGATCCGTTTCGAGGGTACGGATGTTGGCGCCATGAATTCGGCGGGGCTGCGCGCCTATCGCCGCGCCGTCATGGCCGTGTTCCAGGACCCCTATGCCTCGCTGAACCCGCGGCTGCGGGTTGGCACCATCATTGCCGAGCCGATCCTTGCCCACGAGCGGCCGAGCCGGGTGAACCTGACGAAGCGCATCGAGGAGATGCTCGACATCGTCGGTCTGCCCGCCACCGCCGCACGGCTATATCCCCATGAATTCTCCGGAGGCCAGCGCCAGCGCATCGCCATCGCACGCGCGCTGGCATTGCAGCCGCGCCTGATGGTGCTCGACGAGCCGGTTTCGGCACTCGATGTCTCCATTCGTGCGCAGATCCTCAATCTGCTGCAGGACATCCAGGATGCGTTCGGTTTGACCTATCTCATCATCGCCCATGATCTCGCGCTGGTTGAGCATTTTTGTTCGGATATCGCAGTGATCTATCTCGGCCGCGTCGCCGAGGCCGGCCCGACGGCGGAGGTCTTCGCCAAGCCGCGTCATCCCTATACCCAGGCCCTGCTCGCGGCTGTTCCACTGCCTGATCCCGATCATGTGCTGAGCGAGGCCGCCGCCGCGGGTGAGATTGCCTCGGCCCTCAATCCGCCGGTCGGCTGCCGCTTTCATCCCCGCTGCCCGCACGCGATGGATATCTGCCGCACCACCGCGCCTCTCCTCGCCGGCGACCCGCACCGGATTGCCTGCCACCTGCCAAGGACCTGACCCCGATGCCCATTACGCGTCTGCTCATCGCCAATCGTGGCGAGATCGCCATCCGTATCGCCCGCAGCGCTGCTGAACTGGGTATCGCCACCGTCGCGCTCCACTCCGAGGACGATGCCCAATCGTTGCATATCCGCGCCGCCGATCATGCGGTTGCACTGACGGGCAATGGCCCCGCCGCCTATCTCGATGCCGCACAGATCATCGCCATCGCCCGGGACGAGGGATGCGATGCGATCCATCCAGGCTACGGCTTCATCTCCGAAAACGCTGGGTTCGCGGGCGCCTGCGCCGCGGCCGGGATCGCGTTTGTTGGCCCGTCGCCGGACGCGCTCGATTTGTTCGGTGACAAGGCCGCCGCGCGCCGCTTCGCCGCCGCCCAGGGTGTCGACGTGATTGCCGGAACCGATGGTCCGACGACACTCGCTGATGCTCAGGCCTTCCTTGCCGATCTCGGCCCCGGCGGGGCCGTCATGGTCAAAGCCATCGCCGGCGGCGGCGGCCGTGGCATGCGCCCGGTGACCGATCCCGCCCAACTTCCGGCCGCCTTCGAGCGCTGCGCCGCCGAGGCGCAATCGGCTTTCGGCAACGGGGCCCTCTACGTCGAACGCCTGTTCGTTCATCCTCGCCACGTCGAGATCCAGGTGCTCGGCGACGGCACGGGTGCGATCTCGCATCTGTGGGAACGGGAATGCTCGGTACAGCGCGAGCGGCAGAAACTGATCGAAATTGCGCCCGCGCCCTTTCTCCGTCCTGCCGTGCGTGACCGCCTGCTTGCCGCCGCGGTCAAGCTCGCGGCCGCGGCGCGTTATCGCAACGCCGGAACCTTCGAATTCCTGGTTGACGCCTCAGTCGATGGTGACGGCGCCGCCATCGCCTTCATCGAGGCCAATGCCCGCCTGCAGGTCGAGCACACCGTCACAGAGGAAGTCACGGGGATCGACCTAGTTCGCGCCCAACTCGAAATTGCCGGCGGCGCTACCCTGGCCGATCTCGGTCTGACCCAGGCCGCAATCCCGGTGCCCCGCGGCATGGCGCTGCAAGCCCGCGTCAATCTCGAAACCATGGGCCCCGATGGCTCCGTTCGCGCTGCCGGCGGTGTGCTTTCCGCTTACGATCCGCCCTCCGGCCCTGGCGTCCGGGTCGACGGCTACGGCTATGCCGGCTACCGCACCAACCCGCGCTTCGACAGCCTGCTTGCGAAAGTCATCGTTCACGCGCGCAGTGGCAAGTTCGCGGACGTTGCCGCCAAGGCCATCCGCGCCCTTGCCGAATTCCGCCTCGCCGGCGCTGCCTCGAATATCTCCTTCCTGCAGGCGTTGCTTGCCCACCCCGATCTACTCTCTGGCCGCCTGCACACCCGCTTCGTCGAGGAGCACATTGCGGCGCTGACCGGCGCAACTTCGGCCCCAACCCGGTTTTTCGAGCCTGCGACGACTGTCCCCCGACGTCCCGGCGCGAAACTCGACAGCGCAGACCCGCTCGCCGTCATCAGCTACGGCAAGTCCGCCTCCGCCGTGTCTGAACCGGCCGTGGTCGATGAACTCGCCGCCCCCGACGGCACGGAGGCCCTGCGTGCACCGATGCAAGGCACCGTCGTCGCCCTCTCCGTCACGCCCGGCGCCACCATCCTCGCCGGCCAAGAGGTGATGGTGATGGAGGCGATGAAGATGCAGCACCCCATCTCCGCTCCCACCTCGGGCATCCTGCGGGTCCTCACCGTTGTCGCCGGCGAGACTGTCTTTGAAGGTCATCCGCTCGCTTTCATCGAGCCGCGCGCCGAACTCTCCGGTGCGACCCGCGAGGAAACCGCGGTAGATCCTGACTACATCCGTCCAGATCTTGCCGAGCTCCTCGCGCGGCGTGCCCGCACCACCGATGACGCCCGCCCGAAGGCCGTCGCCCGCCGCCGCGCCACAGGCCAGCGCACTGCCCGCGAGAACATCGCCGACCTCGTCGATCCCGGCAGCTTCGTCGAATACGGCGGCCTCACGCTGGCCGCGCGCCGCCGCACTACGCCGCTTGAGCAACTCATCGACGAAAGCCCCGCCGACGGGATCATCATGGGCCTGGCCACCATGGGCGCGGCACATTTTTCCGAAGACAAGGCGCGTGTCATGGTCGCGTCCTACGACTACACCGTCATGGCAGGAACCCAGGGCCGCAATGGCCACCGCAAGCAGGACCGCATGTACGAGCTGGCCGCCCAGCTCCGCATTCCCCTCATCCTATTCGCCGAAGGCGGCGGCGGCCGCGGCAGCGATAGTGATTCGATCGGTGGCTCGGAGACCGACACGTTCTACCGCTTCGCCGCCCTCTCCGGCGGCGCCCCCCTCGTCGGCATCGCCTCCGGCCGTTGCTTCGCGGGAAACGCCGTATTGCTCGGCTGCTGCGACGTCATCATTGCCACCGAGAACGCCACCATTGGCATGGCTGGGCCGGCTATGATCGAAGGCGGTGGTCTTGGCGTCTATCGCCCCGAGGAAGTCGGGCCAATGTCTGTCCAGGTCGCCAACGGCGTCGTCGACGTCCTCGTGAAAGATGAAGCCGAGGCCGTTAAAGTTGCCCGCCAATACCTCTCCTACTTCCAGGGGCCAATCTCTGATTGGGCCTGCCCCGACCAGCGCAAACTCCGCCATGTCGTCCCGGAAAACCGCAAGCGTGGCTACGACATGCGCGAGCTCATCGATACGCTGGCCGACACAGACTCCGTCCTTGAACTCCGTCGTGGCTGGGGTCACGGCATGATCACCGCCCTCATCCGCATCGAGGGCCGCCCCATAGGTGTGATGGCCAACAACCCACTGCATCTCGGTGGCGCCATCGACAGCGACGCCGCCGACAAGGCCGCCCGCTTCATGCAGCTCTGCGACGCGCACGACCTGCCGATCCTCTCTCTGTGCGACAACCCCGGCAACATGGTCGGTCCCGAAGCTGAAAAGACTGCCCTCGTGCGCCATTGCTGTCGTGCCTACGTCATCGGCGCCAATCTCACTGTGCCGACCTTCATGGTGATGACCCGCAAATCCTATGGTCTGGGCAAGCTCGCCATGACCGGTGGCGGCATGAAAGTTGGCGTCTTCGCGGTCGCCTGGCCCACCGGCGAATTCGGCGGCATGGGCCTTGAAGGTCAGGTCAAACTCGGCCGCCGGAAGGAACTCGCGGCAATCGAAGATCCCGCAGAGCGACTGGCGACTTACGAAAAGTGGGTGGCCGAGCTCTATGATATCGGCAAAGCGCTCAACACCGGCTCTCATTTTCAGGTCGATGACGTCATCGATCCCGCTGAGACGCGCCGTTGGCTGATTGCCGGGCTTCGCTCCGTACCGCCCGCGCCAGCGCGCCATGGCAAGAAGCGGCCGTGCGTGGACGGGTGGTGATGGGGAAGGGGCCTATTGCTTGAGGCCTATCTCCTGAAAACTCCGCCAGAAGCCAGGCGCCGGCCAGGGCTTGAACGTCACCTTGTCGGTTCGCCACGCCAGGGTCACCAGCGGGCGGTAGGTGGTGAGGCCGCCAAGCACGTCGTCGTGCTTCTTGCGTGCGATTTTTTGCAGCAGGGACGTTCGTTCGACGGGATCGAGGATGCGACGCTGCTGCTCGACGAGTGAGTCGATCTCGGAATCGCTTGTGTATGAATAGCTGCCCCAGCCCTTGCCGGCTTCGAAGCTGTGCAGATGCCCGGCCCAGGGGGTTCCGGGATCGCCCGGTACGCCTTGCGACCACATCCAGCTGATGATGCCGTCCATTTCAGGTGGGCCGCCGCGTCCGCGCCGCCCGAGCGTGATCCAGGCGCCGTATTCGAGCTGCCGCACTTGGCAACGGATGCCAACCGCGGAGAGATATGCAAAGGCAGCCTCGCCCATTTCCTTCACGTTTGGCTCGCGTGGAGTCGTCAGATTGTAGCAGGGCGTCTCGAAACCACTGGGGAACCCTGCTTCCTTTAGCAGCTCACGCGCCTTCTTCGGATCGAACGGATATGGCTTCAGCATCGGATCATAACCCGTCGACCCCTCGCCGATTTCGGCATACCGCTGGCCCTGACCGAACAGCACGCGTTTGATGATGGCATCAAAATCGATCGCATAGGCCGCTGCGCGGCGCACACGCACGTCTTTGAACGGCGAGTTCGGCAAATGGGTCCCGAAATTGAGATAGAGGTTGTTGCCGGTCACAACCGAAATTGTGGTGGTATTGGCGAGCTTCTTGAACTCCTCGACCATCGAGGGCGGCACCGCGTCCATCCAGTCCACCGCCCCGGTCTTGTAAGCGGCAACGCGGGTGAGGTCCTCAGGGATAAACTTGATGGTGAGGTTCTTGACGCCCGGCCGATGCTCCCGGTCCCAGTATCCGTCGAAGGCCTCGAGCTTGATTTCGTCCTTTACGGTCCAGGAGACGAACTTCCATGGCCCTGTGCCCACCGGCGCCTTGCCGAACGCGTCCGCGCCGACGGTCTCCGTATAGCGCTTCGGCAGTGCCCAGATCTGTAGGTTGTCGATCAGGTAGGACGCATCCGGCTCCTTGAAACGAATGCGAAAATGTAACGGATCGATCACCTCAAACGCTTCGACCGAAGCCTGCAGATGAACCCACTTGCTCTCCTTCGGGTCCTTCAGCCGCGTATAGGCGAACGCGAAATCATCGCCCGTCACAGGATCGCCATTGTGGAACAGCATGCCGGGACGCAGCGATACATCAAGTACGGGCTTCTCTGCCGATCCTCCAAGCTTCCAGCTCTCTGCAAGGCGGTTCAATTGCTTGCCGCTGGCATCCGATCGCAGCAACTGCTCGAAGATATTGCCAATCAGATAGGTATCCACTCCTGCCGCGTAGCGCACCGGATCGGCCGTTGTGGGCTCGGCCGCCAGAGCCACCGTCAGGCTGCCGCTGGTCTGCGCGAACACCGTATTGGGAATGACCGCCATTGCAGCCAGCACAGGCAATGCGCGCCAGGTATTCATGTCCGTCTCCCGTCGTCTTTTGATCGTCGTTGGCCGGAGCGCATCACATCGCCCAGACGGCGTCAACGGAGCCGGTCAGAGGATCCCCAATCAACATATGATCTCACCACGCTTGCCGCGCGTCCGCGATCTTCAGCATGACTGCACAGTTGCGACCCGGAGTGCCGGATGGGACCCGACCTATCCTGTGAACACGCTATTCCGCCCGATCGACCACGCACGATCGAATGGAGTAATGAACTTGAGCGTGAACCGCATCCGCCGCATCCGCCAGCCGACCGATGTGCGCACATAGTCATCCTCCGTCGTCGCCGACATCAGCATTGCGCGATCGTCCTTGGTCAGTGTGCACGGCTGCCAAAGCATCCAAGACGCCTGCGCAGTATCGCCAGATACGGTGATCACCGGGCTCACGAAGTAATGGAGCGAGAAATTCCATCCGCCGGCCCGTAGGTGGTCGTAGATCGCTTCCCGTCCCTCTCGCGTACCGAACTGAGGTCCACCGTCCCAGACGGCATCCGGCGTGAACGTCGCCTCTACCTGCCTGCGGGTGATCGCATCGATCACAACCTGCGGCTTGCGCTGATGGTCATCGGTGTATTTCTCATCGGCACAGCGCGCGTAGAATGCCTTCAGGGCACGGATCGCCTCACGATCCTCGATCTCCCGCAGTCGGTCTTCGAGCGATGCCATGTCAGTCCTCCGCCTCATCGAGGCCTAGATAGATCGCGTGCACCCGTGCATCGCGCCGCAATTCTTCGGCAGTTCCAGAGAGGCGGATCTCGCCTCGCTCCATGATCACGGCCCGATCGGCAACCGCGAGGGCGCTATCGATCTGCTGCTCCACGATGACCACGGCCGTGCCCTGGGCTGCCCAGCGCTTGAGGAAATCAAGGATCGGGGGGATCAGCATTTGGGCGATACCCAGTGACGGCTCGTCGCACAACAATACACGCGGCTGAGCCACGAACGCCTGGGCGAGCGCGAGCATTTGCTGCTGTCCACCCGACAGATCCCGCGCCGGATCGGCCAGCTTCTGCCGCAGAATGGGAAACATATCGAGCGCCGGTGCTGCCATCTTCTCGAAATCCGGCCTCCCGCCGCGAAACGCTGCGCCGAGCCGGATATTATCGCGCACTGAAAGTTCTGGAAAAACTCTGTGTCCATCAAGAACAAGCCGCATGCCTCGCCGGGTAATCTCCTCTGGGGCCAGCCCGGTTACATCTTTGCCGTCGAGCAAAACGCATCCCTGCGTTGGCTTGATAAACCCACCAATGCTACGCAACAGCGTCGATTTCCCCGCGCCGTTGGGTCCGAGAATAAGCAGGATCTCGCCTGGCCGAACCGTTAGGTTGATGCCGTGCAACACTGGAATCCGGCCATAACCAGCATGCAATCCCTGGATCTCAAGCATCGCCGCCACCGATGAATAGCCGGCGGACCGCAGGATCAGCGGCAATTTGATCGGGGGGACCCTCCGCAATGACCCGGCCGGCGTCGAGCACGGTAATGCGATCGGCTACCTTCCACACCAGTCCCAGATCATGTTCGACTAGCAATACGGTCTTGCCGAGCCGTTCGCATAGGAACCGGACCAGCCGTGCGAAATCCCGCCGCTCGGCCGCTGATAATCCGGCCGCCGGCTCGTCGAGTAGAAGAATATCCGTATCCCCCGCCACAGTCCTCAGCACCTCCAGCACCCGCCGCTGCGCATGGGCGAGCAGCTCTGGCCGGTTCTCAGACCATTCGGCGCGAAACGGCTCTAGCATTGTAAGAAGCCAGTTCTGATCGTCACCTTTGACATCGGCGCCGATTTCCAAGTTTTCCCAGATCGACATGTCCTCGAGGACCCGTGGCGTTTGAAATGTCCGCCCCACGCCGAGTCGAGCCACCCGATAGGCGGACGTGCGGGACGTATCCGTCCCCAGAACCGAAACGCTACCGCCGTTCAACGCAATAAAACCGGAGACGACATTGAGGAGTGTCGTCTTGCCTGATCCGTTCGGCCCAACCAGCCCATGGACGCTTCCAGCGGCCACGTGGAGATCAACCCCATCGAGAGCGGCGAGGGAGCCAAAATGCTTCCGTGCGTCCCGCACCGTAATCACCTCGCCGCCCGACGCCCGCGCCCGCAATCCGGGCCACGCCAAAACCCGATCGACCGAAACGCCCGTGATCCGCGTCCGCAGCCGCCGTCGCCTTCGGATCGCGTCGAGGCTCCCCACAACCCCATCCGGAAATGCCAGCATGATCAGCAGCGCGACAAATCCGTAGCCCAGCAGACGATAATTCGCGAGATCGGCCAGAAGTGCGTTGGGAACCAGATACAGGATCCACACGCCAATCACCGGCCCAAGCAATTGCCCGTTGCCTCCAACGACCACCGAGAAGAAAAAGAATATCGAGAGGTCGACGCGGAACGCATACGGACTGACGAAGCCCAGCACAGGCACATAGAGAGCCCCCGCAAGCCCGGTCCCAAAGGCCGCAATGGTGAAAGCGATGAACCGCAGCAGCCCTGGATTGAGCCCCAATGCCATCGCCGCCTCTGGACTGACCGCGGCCACTCTGATCTGCCGTCCGAGCCGGATGCTGCGTAATCCAGCGTGAAACGCCAGCGCTGCAACGGCCAGCGCCATGACCATCAGCGACACCCAGTTCAATCCCAGCCCGATCGGCGCTGTCAGCGCCGGCACCGCGCGCGTGATGCCGTTGATGCCGTTGGTGAGGTCATTGAATGCGACAAGCATTTCCGGAAACACGACCGCCGCACTTAACGTAACGAACCCGAGGTAATACCCCTGCACCCGCAATGCGGGAAGCGCGAATAGCAGCCCCAGGATGACAGCCGCACCAACCCCGGCAATGAACCCGAGCCCGTAGCTGTAGCCCCACAGTCCCGACACGATCCCGACCGCAAAAGCCGATAACCCAAACACCGCGCCCTGTCCGAACGACACCTGGCCTGCGTCAGCCAGCAACATGTTCTGCAACACCCCGACTGTGACGAACAGGTTCACAATCAGGAAGTTATGCGTCCAGTATGACGAGCCAAGCAGGGCAGGGGCCAGGATACTGCCCACGACACACGCGATACCCAGCAGCAATTGCCCCCGGGTTGCCAGGTCAAGCCGCGCTGCCAGCATCACACCCGCCGCGCCGCTTGCCGGCCGAACAGACCTTGCGGCCGCACCATCAGCACCACGACAAGCAAAGCCAGCGAAACCAGATTTTGGAACTCGCCGCCATATTCATACGCCGCATAGAGCGACAGCATACCGACCAGAACGCCGCCTACGAGCGCCCCGAGATTCGCCCCGAGCCCGCCAACCACCGCGGCCACGAACCCATTCATGACGTAAGCAATTCCGCTGTCATTCGCGATCGCCATCACCGGCGCCGCCACAAATCCAGCCGAGCCCACGATCAGCCCGCTGATCCCGAACGCGATGACCTGCAGCCGCCGCACTCGAAGCCCCGCCGCCCGCGCCGCCTCGAGGTCCTGCGCCAGCGCGCTGATAGCCAGCCCTGTCAGCACCCGCGTATGGAAAAATCGCAGCGCCGCAAACCAGAAGGCCGCGAGCCCGGTGCTCAGTGCATATGTCGCTGGCACCCGCACGCCCATGAACCGGATTGCCACGAACGGGCTACGCACCGACTGCTGAGCCGAGCCCTGATAGATCAGCAACACGGCCCCGATAATCACTGATGCTGCCAACGTGGTGATGAGCCAGGAATGTTGTTCCACCGAGGAGCGTAGCGGTAGAAGCGTCACATAGCCTTGTATCGCTAGCAGCAATCCCAACCCGATGGTCACCACCGGCAGCAGAATGAACCACTGCGCCACATCCGGCTGCCCAGGCAACACCAGAAAGGCAAACAATGCAGCCAGCACAAGCAGGTTTCCCTGCGCGAAATTCAAGATCCCGCTGGCGTTGAACACCACATTGAAACTCATGCCCACCAGCGCGAAGATCGACCCCACGCCGATGCCGTGGACGACGATGATGAGCAGGTCACCCATGGAGCGACCCGCCGCTCACTCGCCTCACTTGCAGCCGAAGCGCTGCTGCAGCCCGCCCGGCAGAATGCGATCGGGATACACCGCTGACAAAGCCGAGGGTCCGACTAGGAAGTGCGATGCCGACGTTGCCTCCAACGGACCGAGGATTCCGCTGTGCTTTCCGCCATTCGCCTCGATCCAGCCCGCGACCGACGGCCCGTCCGTTTTGCCGCTGCCCTCGATGCCTTCCTTCAGCACGAACACGCCATCATACAGTGCAGCCGCAAATGGCAGCGACAGGCGCCCCGCCTTGCCCGCATCAAACGCCTTCGCCCGTGCCACAAAATCCGTGAACGGCTTCGGCAGCGCATTGGCATCGCAATAGCTGAATGCCGAATAGTTCAGTCCGGTGGTGTCGTGTAGCGCTTCCTTGCCGGCAACCCGGATCACCGCATCCGCGAATGTCGCCACGGTATAATTGCCGGTCACCTTCGGATCCCAGCCAAGATCGTCGCGTGCCTTCAGCACATTGCCCGCATCTTCGCCCGAACTTGCAAACAGGAACAGCGTTTCCGGATTTCCCCGCTTCAGCGTCAGCAACTGCGGTGTCATGTCGGTGGCGCGATACTGATACTCCTGCGTCCCCGTCAGCTTCATTCCCCGCGCTTCCATCTCGCGCTTCATCGCCTCAACGAAGGATTTGGCCTGTGCCCCGCTGTCGGAGATAATCGCACCGGACTTCGCCTTCAGCACCGTCACCGCTTGGTTGACCATCGCCTTGGCCTGCGATTCTGCATTAATCAGAACGCTAAAGTAATATGGAGCTGCCTGCGGTGTAATCAGCTCCGATCCCGTCGCGCCAAACTGAGGGATCTTAGCCTCGTTCACCACCGGCAAAACGGCCAGTTCTACCTGGCTGATCACCGGCCCGAACACCAGTTCCACCTTCTCCTGTTGCACCAGGCGTTTGATCTCGCCCAGCGCCACCGTTGGATCAGTCTGCGTATCCGCCGTGATCATCACAATCTTCCGCCCGGCGATCCCGCCGGCGGCATTGATCTCCGCCACCGCAAGGTCGATGCCGAGCTTCGCTGCCTCCGCCGCCGATGCGCCGCCGCCGGTGATGTCGATGAACTGTCCCGCCTTGATCGGCGCCGGCTGGGCCATTGTGGCTCCCGGCAGCGACATCGCGGCGAAGAGACCAAGCATCAAGGTCCGCTTCGTCAATCCAGCCGAGAACGCAACATTACTCATGGCCCGACCCCTGTATTCTCTAATTGGCACGATGGCAGCCACAAGCTTAGTGGCGGCTTTCGGGAAACGTCAAATGCCCGCCTTGCGATCCCGCCCGCGCCGATGGATGATCGCGTCCGGACATCACGCGAGGGCGTAAAAATGCGGGTCGGCATCGAAGTCGGCGGCACGTTCACCGATATCGTCGCCGTCGATGGCGACCGTGTCGAGGTCGCCAAGGTTCCCAGCACCCCCCACAGCCCCGACATCGGTGCCTATGCCGCGATCGGCGCCGCCGGCGTCGAGGCCGCCGAAATCGCCGATCTCGTGCACGGCTCCACCGTCGCCACGAACGCCATCCTCGAGCGCAAAGGCGCCCGCATCGCCTTCGTCACCACCCAGGGCTTCCGCGACGTCCTCTTCCTCCAGCGCCACGACCGCCGCAACATCTACGACCTCCGCTACGCCAAGCCCGCCCCCCCCGTCGCCCGGCGCGACTGCTTCGAGGTCGCCGAACGCATCATCGCCAATAGCGACATCCTCACCCCTCTCGACGAAGCCGCCATCCGCCGCGATCTCATCCCCGCCCTCGCCGCCGGTGGCTACGACGCCGTCGCCATCTGCCTCCTCTCCGCTTACGCCGCTCCCATCCACGAACAGCGCCTGCGCGCGCTGATCGCCGCTGCCCTCCCCAATCTCCGCATCGCCTGCTCCCATGCGGTCGCGAGCGAATTCCGCGAATATGAGCGTGCCTCCACCACCGCCCTTTCCGCCTACGTCCAGCCGGTCATCGACCGCTACCTCGATCGTTTCGAAGCCACGCTCGCCGAGGCCGGCTTCCGCGGCCACTTCAGCGTCATGCAGTCCAACGGCGGCCGCCTGCCCGCCACCGCCATGCGCCAGACCGCCATCACCGCCCTGTTCAGCGGCCCTGCCGCCGGCGTCGTCGGTGCCACCCGCCAGGCCGCCCGCTCGGGCCGCGGCAACCTCATCACCTTCGACATGGGCGGCACCTCGACCGACGTCTCCCTCGTCGTCGACGGCGAAGCCTCCATGGCGCCCGAGACCGAGATCGACGGCATGCCGATCCGCACCCCCGTGCTCGATATCGTCTCCGTCGGCGCCGGCGGCGGCAGCCTGGTCTGGATCGACGATGGCGGCATGCTCCGCGTCGGCCCGCGCAGCGCCGGCGCCATGCCCGGCCCCGCCTGCTACGGCCGCGGCGGCACCGAACCTACCGTCACCGACGCCCATCTTGTCCGCGGCACCATTCGCGCCGACGCCTTCCTCGGTGGTGCCATGCGCCTCGATACCGAGCGCGCCCACGCCGCCTTCGCTCCCATCGCCGCCCGCCTCGGAACCGACATTCAGGGCGCCGCCGCCGCGGCCATCCGCCTCGCCGTCGCCAACATCGTCCGCGCTATGCAACTCGTCTCCACCGAACGTGGCCGCGACCCGCGCGACTACGTCCTCCTCCCCTTCGGCGGCGCCGGCCCCCTGCTCGCCGCCGAAATCGCCGACGAACTCGGCATCCCCGAAATCCTCGTCCCCCCCAACCCCGGCGTCATCTCCGCCCTCGGCCTGCTCTCGGCCGACTTCGTCAAGGTCGCTGGCGTCACCCGCCGCACGCCCCTCGACGACGGCGCGCCGACCGTCCTGCGCGACGCCTTCGCCCGCTTCCAGTCCGACGCCCGCGCCGAGTTCCACGCCCTCGGCCTCGACGGCGCCCTCGCCTTTTCCCTTACCGCCGACATGCGCTTCGTCGGCCAGGCCTTCGAAATCCCCGTCGACATCGACCCCGCCGACCTCCCCCGCCTCACCGCCGCCGACCTCGCCGAACGCTTCACCGCCGCCCATCGCCGCGTCTATTTCCACGGCGGCGAACCAGGCCGCCGCGTCGAAATCGTCGGCCTGCGCTTCGGCGTCCGCCGCCGCCTCGAAGCCCTCCCCGAATTCCGTGAACGCGCGACCACCCTGAAGCACCCCGAAACGACCCCGGTCCGCATCGGCCCCGCCACCGTCCCCGCCCGCCTCGTCGACGCCGCGGCGCTCATCACCAACGACCCCATCGCCGGCCCCGCCCTCATCGAAGGTTACAGCTCCAGCCTCTGGGTCCCCCCCGGCTGGACCGCGCGGCGCGACCCCCAGGGGAACATCATCATGCGAGGAGCCGCAGCATGACGCTCGATCCCGTCGACTACGCCATCATCAGCCAGGCCATCATCGCCGCCGCCCGCGAAATGGGCGCCAAGCTCGTCCGGTCCGCCTACTCAACGGTTCTGCGCGAAGCCCGCGACGGCTCGGCCGCCTTGCTTGACGCCAAGGGCAACACCATCGCCCAGGCCGAGCTCATCCCCATGCAGCTCGGCACCATCGGCCATATCTTCCAGCCCTGTGCTGCGCTTTATCCGATCGACACCCTCGAGGAAGACGACTTCTTCGCCATCAACGACCCCTATTCCGGCGGCCAGCATCTGCAAGACGTCTTCCTCTTCCACCCCATCTTCGTCGCCGGCAAAGTCATCGGCTTCTCCGCCTCCGTCGCCCACCATCTCGACCTCGGCGGTGGCAGCCCCGGCCTCAACCCCTTCGCCGCCGACGTCTATGCCGAGGGCCTGATCATCCCGCCGATGAAATGGAACATGAAGCGCGACTGGCACGGCGGCAACTTCGAACGCCTGCTGCGCGCCAACGTCCGCGTCCCCCACCAGACCATGGGCGACTTCGACGCCCAGATGGCTGCCAATGCCATCGGCGCCGCCCGTATCAAGGAACTCGCCGCCCGCTACGGCGCTGAAAAAGTCACCGCCGTCATGGCCGCGCTGCAGGACTATTCGGAGTCCCGCATGCGCGCCGCCATCCGCAAAGTCCCAGACGGCACCTACCACGGTGAAGACATGGTCGACGACGACGGCCTCTCCGACCAGCCGCTCCCCGTCCGAGTCGCCGTCACCGTCAAGGACGATACCATCGCTCTCGATTTCGCCGGCACCGCCCCCCAGGTCGGCTGCAACCTCAACGCCCCCTTCGCCTCCACCATCTCCGCCGCCCTCTCCGCCGTGAAGGCCGCGCTCACCAGCCCCGACATCCCCTTCAACGCCGGCGCCGCTCGCCCTGTCAGCATCACCGCTCCCCACGGCTCGCTCCTCAACCCGCGCCACCCCGCCCCCGTTCGCGCCCGCATGGAAGCCTGCTTCCGTGCCTGGAACGCCACCATGAAAGCCCTCGCCCAGGCCGTCCCCGACCAGGTCGTGGCACCAGGCTTCGACACCACCACCGTCGGCGTTCTCTCCCATCTCGGTCCCGACGGATGGAGCGTCTATCTCGAGATTTACGGAGGCGGCCTCGGCGCCACCGCCGAGTCCGACGGCTGCGACGCCGTCGACGGCCCGCTCTCAAATTGCTCCAACACCCCCGTCGAAGCCCTCGATCAGGACTTCTCCTTCTTCCGCGTCCTCGAATACAGCCTTCGCCAGGACAGCTGCGGCGCCGGCGCCCACCGCGGCGGACTCGGCTTCCTCCGCCGCTTCGAAATCACCAAGGACGACGTGCAAATCTCCCTCTACAGCGACCGCTTCCGCCACGCCCCCCAAGGCCTCTTCGGCGGCCAACCCGGCACCACCGGCTTCTGCGAAATCCGCCGCAACGGGGAAATCATCCAGCTTAGATCGAAAGACAAAGCGGGCCTCCGCAAAGGCGACATCGTCACCCTCGCCGTTGGTGGCGGCGCCGGCTACGGCAACCCTGCGGACCGCTCATTGTCCCTCATCGAAGCCGATACCGCGGAAGGCACGATCTCATCCGAGCGAGCGGCGCGCTGGGGAGTTGCACAGGCGGCGGAGTAGGGCAGGGGAGAAGCAAGGCTCCGCCGGCCAAGGGCCTGGAGGCCCTTGGATCCCCATCCACTCTCTTGGCTGGATCAACAGCCTTCAGTCGCAATCCCAATATCTCGCCGCGAGCGCTGGCGAAGCCCATAGAATCCTGCGTCCAATCGGAAATCACTGCAGTCGCACTGCACAATTGCCTGCGGCGCCAAGGAAGCAGTTATCAACTGAAGAAAGCCAATCCAGCCGCGAGCAAGGATGGGGTTCTTAGGGCCTCCAGGCCCTAAGCCGGCGGAGCCTTGCTTACCCCTTCGCCACCGCCTTAAACCGCTCCAACGTCGAAATCAGCTGCTCGAACCGGCTCATCCGATACATCGGATACAGCATCACCATCTGCGCGCCCAGCCGTCGCCATCCTTCCACCGAGCGTCCCCACATATCCTCATCCGGCTCATTCGCGCGGATCCAGGCTTCCAGTCCGAAGCTCGCCTTGTCGCGCCCGAAGTCCGCGAGATGCCCGTGCAGCGCTGCGAGTTTCGCCTCGCCCGCCGCGTCCGGCGCCATAATCGGCATCCACCCATCGCCGATCCGCGCCGCCCGCTTGATCACCGCGTCCGACGATCCGCCGAACCAAACGGGGATCGGCCGCTGCACCGGCGGCGGCATGATGTTCACCGCCTGCAGGTCGTGAAACTTCCCCTTGTAGGTAACGAGATCTTCCGTCCACAGCTTGCGCATCACGGCGATCTGCTCCGCCTGGTGCGCCCCCCGCGTCGTCCACTCCATGTTCAGCGCCTCGTATTCCACGTGGTTCCAGCCCACGCCGACGCCGAGCCGCAGCCGCCCGCCGCTGAGCAGGTCCACCTCGGCCGCCTGCTTCGCCACCACCCCGGTCTGCCGCTGCGGCAGGATCAATACGCCGCTGGTCAGGCCGATCGTCTTCGTGACGGCCGCGAGAAACGCCAGCGTGGTGAAGGTCTCGTGGAACGGATCGGACTCGTCATAGGTCGGCTTCCAGTCCCCCCGCGCCGCCGCCCCGAACACATGATCGGCCACCTCGATATGGGTGAACCCCATCGCCTCGGCCGCTTGCGCCCAGTCGCGGATCTTCGCCGGATCGCCGCCGATGTCGCGCGTCGGAAATTGTGCTGCCAGCTGCATGATCGTTCCCTTCCTCGGTGTGGTCGAGGGCTATCACAACCCCGCGGGCGACAACAGGCGGCGCTATCACGTCTGTGTGCGGTGTGACGTTTCTCACATCCGCTGCGCGATTTCGCCGCCTAGCGTCCGCCCGTCCGGCCCATTCAGGCGCCGGACATCATTTTTGCAGGAGGACCGAGATGGCCAGACACTCCGTTGCCGATCCGCTTTCCCTCGTCACCCACCGCAGCAAGGCCCGCTACGGCTGGCTCGGCGACATGCCCGACGCGCGCGACCACATCTATTCCGCTCCGTCGGCCATGTTCCCCCAGGGCCTGCCCCAGGCTGTCGACCTGCGCGCCAGCTGCCCGCCCGTCTACGACCAGGGCCAGCTCGGCAGCTGCACCGCGAACGCCATCGGCGCCGCCCTCGAATTCGACCGCAAGAAGCAGAACCTTTCGGATTTCGCCCCGTCGCGGCTGTTCATCTATTACAACGAGCGCGTCATGGAGGGCACGATCCCCTCGGATTCCGGCGCCCAGATCCGCGACGGCATCAAGTCTGTCGCTCTCATCGGCGCGCCCCCAGAGACCGATTGGCCCTATGACATCACCAAGTTCGCCATCAAGCCTCCCGCCACCGCCTATGCCGATGCCAAGCTCGATCGCGCCATCGCCTATCAGCGCGTCACCCGCAATCTCCAGCAGATGCAGGGCTGCCTGGCCTCCGGCTACCCCTTCGTCTTCGGCTTCACCGTCTACCAGAGCTTCGAATCTCAGGCCGTCGCCACCACCGGCGTCATGCCGATGCCCGCTCCTGGCGAGGGTAAGCTCGGTGGCCACGCGGTCATGGCCGTCGGCTATGACAACACCAAGCGCGTCATCATTGTCCGCAATTCCTGGGGGAGCGGCTGGGGCATGAAGGGCTATTTCACCATGCCCTACGAGTTCATCCTCACGGGCAATGCCAGCGACTTCTGGACTATCCGCTCAGTCGGTTGATCGCAACACACAGAAAGGGGTGGGCAGCCGGCGTACACCAAGTGCCCACCCGCATTTGTGACGGACTATGCCGGAGCGCGGGTCGGACCTTCACGCGAAAGTGATGAAAATTCTCAAAAATGTATCGAGTATACTCAATTAACGTTGAATATATACAATTATGAGGTAGCTTTTGGCTTATGGTTATCCTTCGCCTATGCTACCGGTGCTTACCGAAGCAGAAGAGGATGATGGTGGCATGGCGAGATTGGTTGGAGTTTCCGTGGTGCGGTGGTTGTTCGCCGCTGCTGCGTTGGTCGTTCTTATTCCGGGTGCACGGGCCCAGACGGCCACCGGCGCCCTGATCGGTCCACATGAGGTGGTGTTCGACACTGCCACCCAGGGCTGCACCTTCGACGACATCCCCGATGTCCCCGCCCGCGCCTTCCGCGATTATCGGAACGTTGTGCATCTCTTCGCGAGTTCCGATACGGCGCGCGCCATGACGGGCTCGAGCCTGCTCACTTTGACCCATACCTGCACCGCCTCTTTCACCTCCGCGAAGGACGCCGCTCCCGCTCATTTCCGCGACCATAACTGGCTGGACTCGTTTTACACGTTTGATGGCAGGACGATCTATTCGCTGGTCCACAGCGAATATCATGGTTGGGAACATCCCGGCATGTGTGCGTCCGCCGCCGCAACGGCGACCCACAATTGCTGGTACAATACCGTCACCATGGCAACGTCGCTCGATGGCGGACTGACCTTTACCCAGACCACGCCGGCTGCCCAGTTGGTTGCAGCCGTGCCCTATCAATATGACATGGGGACCCTTCCCGGTCCGGTCGGCTATTCCTCACCAACGAACATCGTTCAGCGCGGTGGCTACTGGTACGCCTTCATCAACAACTGGCCCTTCCAGGCTCAGCGATACGGCGCCTGCCTGATCCGTACCAACAACATCGCTGACCCCACCTCTTGGAGGGCCTGGGATGGCGCGGGTTTCAAGACCCAGTTGATCAACCCCTATGTGACAACCTCCGCCCAGCCCAGCCAGCATGTCTGCGCGCCGGTCGCCATGAATGCGCCGAATATCCTCGCCGAGGTCTCCAGCATCTCCTACCACGCCAACAGCGGCGCGTTCATCGCCATCCAGGCGCCCAACGACAACCGTTTCGGCGAGCCTGGCATCTACGTCAGTGCGTCCTACGACCTGATCCACTGGACGGTGCCCAGCCTGATCGTCAGCTTCGCCACAATGCAGGCAACCGAGCCGGCCGGATCATGGCAATACGGCTACGTATCGCTGCTCGACCCCGCCTCGCCCGATCGCAACTTCGTGACGGTCGGAAACCAGCCCTACGTTTATTACACCCGGATCGACCTGCTGCACCCGCCCTACGTGCGCACCCTCTTCCGCGCCCCGCTCCGCCTGCAAGTCCGCGGCGGCTGACCCCGGTGGGAGGCGGGCGGAACCCGCCTCCCAAAGTCTTCCTACCCGGCGAATGAGCGCAGCACCGCCAGCCCGTTGTCGAGATCGGCGATCAGATCGGCCGGCGCTTCCAGCCCGATATGCAGCCGCAGCAGTTGCCCGCCGAAGTCGCCCGTTCCGGCCGTCCGCGTGATCCCGCCGAGCGACGGCAGCGCCAGGCTCTCATAGCCGCCCCACGACGCCCCGATCCCGAACAACTGCAGCGCCGCGGCCATCGCATCCACCGCCTGCCCAGAGAACAATGGGTCGAACACCACGCCGAACAATGAGCAGGCGCCCGAAAAATCGCGCTTCCAGATCTCGTGCCCCCGCGCGCCTGGTAGCGCGGGATGCAGCACCTCCTTCACTTCCGGCCGACCCCGCAACCAGGTCGCGACCTCGATGCCCGACTTTTCCTGCCGCTCGAGTCGCACCGCCATCGTCCGTACGCCGCGCAACGCCAGCCAGCAATCGTCGGGGCTGGCGAACATGCCCAGTTGGCTCGAGGTCGAGCGCAGCTTCGCCCAGTCCTCGTCGGAGTTCACCGTCACCGACCCGAGGATGATGTCCGAATGCCCGCCGACATACTTGGTCAGCGCCTGGATCGACACGTCGACGCCATGGGTGAACGGCTGGAAGAAATGAATGCCCCAGGTGTTGTCCATCAACACCTTGGCGCCCTTCGCCCGCCCCACCGCCGCCAGCGCCGGCACATCCTGAACCTCGAACGTATGGCTCCCGGGGCTCTCCAGATAAAGCACCGTCGTATTCGGCCGGAACAGTTTTTCCACCCCCGCCGCATCGATGCAGGGATCGTAATACGTCGTCGTCACGCCCATCCGGGAGAGGAAGTTATCCGCAAAATTCCGCACCGGCCCATAGGAGCTGTCCGGCAGCAACAGATGATCCCCGCTCGAGAGGAACGCCAGCAACGGCACCGTGCAGGCCGCCAGCCCCGAGGAGACGATCTGGCAGCGCGTGCCGCCCTCGATCTCCGCGACGATGTTCTCCAGCGGCCAATGCGTCGGCGTCCCCGCGACCCCGTAGGTCAGCACCTGCTCCAGCCGCTTGCCCGCATTCGCCCGCCGCGTCGCCATGTCCGGCACCAGCACCGTCGAGCCGCGATGCACCGGCGGATTGACGAACCCATAGGCCTTCGTCCCCGCCCGCCCCGCGTGCGAGAGCCGGGTATAGATGTCGTGTTTCTTGTCGTTGCTCATCTCAGCCAACCTCCACGGGCGTGTCGGTGCGACCGCCCCATTCCGTCCAGGAACCGTCATACACCGCGCCCATCGGCAGCCCGGCCATCGTCATCGCCAAGGTCAGGATGCACGCCGTCACCCCGCTGCCACAGCTCGTCACCACCGGTTTGCTGCCATCCACCCCCGCCGCCGCAAGCTTCGCGCGCAACACCTCCGGCGCCAGCAGCGTCTGATCCGGCCCCAGCAGATCGGTGTACGGCAGGTTCCGGCTGCCCGGAATATGCCCTGCCCGGATCCCCGGCCGGATCTCCGGCACCTCGGCGCGGAACCGGTTCCCCGCCCGCGCATCCAGCACCAGCTCCGTCTGCGCGGTGACATTCCCCATCACATCGCCCACGCCCCGCAGCCGCCCCGGCCGATACGCCGGCAGATACCCCGCGGACGTCACGCCCGCCGGCTCCCCCGCCTCGACCGCGCGCCCCTCCTTCACCCATTTCGGCAGCCCGCCATCCAGCACGGCCGCCTTGTCGTGCCCGAACAGCCCCATCAGCCACCAGCCCCGCGCCGCCGACGCCAGGCCCTTCTGGTCGTAGAACACGCAGAAACTGTCGTTCGCCACCCCCAGCGCGTCCATCAGCTTGGCGAACCGCCCGGGCGTCGGCACCATATGCGGCAGCTTGGTATCCTGGTCGGCCACGAGGTCGATATCGAAAAACCGGGCCCCCGTGATATGCGCCCCGCGAAACTCCGCCAGCCCGTCCTTCGGCTCGGTCGGCAGATACTTGGTGGCGTCGAACACGATCAGGTCGGCCCGCCCGAGATTGGCCGCGAGCCACTCGGTGGACACCAGCGGGGAAGGGGTCACGTTTGCCTCCAAGGTCCTGAGAAATGCGCCCGGCGCGCTCAGCCGGCGCCGGGCCGCGGAGGCAGGTGGATACCCCGCTAGGTGTGCGTGAGCAACTTGCCCTCGGGCTGGAACAGCCCCAGCGCCACCGCGACCGCTTCAGCCTCCGTCCACCGCGCCCCCTCCGCCGCCAGCCCAGTCGGCACGTCCCCGCCCAGTGCCGTCTCAAGTCGCGCGAACACCACCGCCCGTGCCCCTGTCCGCCGCCGTCCCGTCCCG
>Ga0164297_10000792_pt1 | contig 36748 bp, 40 predicted proteins | sample GEODES058metaG_FD_113539 | JGI IMG/M metagenome (GOLD analysis project Ga0164297, IMG submission 113539) | Dystrophic lake water microbial communities from Trout Bog Lake, Wisconsin, USA - GEODES058 metaG | ecosystem: Environmental > Aquatic > Freshwater > Lake | place: USA: Trout Bog Lake... | reverse complement strand
GCCATGAAAATTATTTAAGCTTTCCGTCAATGAGCCGTTGGTCGCTGACCGCCCGCTCGGCACCTTCAGGCACGCGAACACGCGGTTCGCGCGCAATCGAGTCGCTGCTGCTCGGCAAGGTCACGAACGGTCCACCTTCCATCGGCGTCACTTTGGTAAACGCGACGCCGGGCAAATCCGTCGGCTTGCCGGCGAGCGGAAAATCTTTCCGCAACGGATGATACGGATAACCTTCCCACATCAAGATGCGGCGCAAATCAGGGTGGCCGCTGAAACGGATGCCCATCAAATCGTAAACTTCGCGCTCGTGCCAGTTGGCGGTGCGCCAGACGGGCAACACGCTCGGCAATTCAGATTTTTCTTCGCTGACATCAGTTTTGATGCGCAAATCCTGGCCGTTGGTCACGCCGCGCAAATGATAAATCACCGTCCAGCGAGGATCTTCGCCGTAATTATCCACGCTGCAAATGTCCACGAGATAATCAAAACCGAGCGAACGCTTGGCGAACTGGCAGACGTCAAAAATCTTTTCCGCGTCGGCAAGCTTCAGCGTGATTTCACCGCGAAACTCCGTTGGTTCGGAGATTAAATCACCGAACTTGGCCTTGATTTTATTGGCGGATTCGAGAGCGGACACAGCTTATTTTTCCTGAAGATTCAACAGTTTTGCGGCGACCGTTCCCTGCAAAATCGGCTGCGTGCCGATCTTGTTCTGAATTTTAATCAGAGCGTCAAGCACAGCTTCCGGGCGCGGCGGGCAACCAGCCACATAAACATCCACCGGGATGATATTATCCACGCCTTGCAGCGTCGCGTAGCTGCGATACATGCCGCCGGTCGAGGCGCACGCGCCCATCGCGATGCACCATTTCGGTTCGGGCATCTGATCCCAAATGCGTTTAACGCAAGCAGCCATCTTGTAAGTGACTGTTCCGGCCACAATCATGCAATCGGATTGGCGGGGGGAAAAACGCATCACTTCGGAGCCGAAGCGGGAAATATCAAACCGGCTTGCGCCCACAGCCATCAACTCGATGCCACAGCACGCGAGGCCCATCGGCATGGGCCAGACGGAGTTTTTGCGGAACCAAGCGAGCGCGGCGTCAACGGTCGTGAGGACGACATCGCCTTCCACCTTTGAATTGTAACCGATTTCGGTTTGGGTCTGCATCGCGTAAAAAATTATGCGCTTGAAAAAAGCGCAGCCGAAGCCTAGCTCCCGAGGCAAAAACGGGCAAGTTCAAATTTGTGATTTTTTTCACAAGCGCGACTACTTTCAGCAATTTGTCACCTGATTTTAACACGGCGAGGATAAATTTGTGTTATTAAGTTGGGCTTGTGACCGACGCCTTTTCCGTTAAATTAGAAAAACGCGCCGTGCGCCAAGCATGAAAACATTTGCCGAATCCAATTTTCCGGGTCGCCTGATTGCCGTCGAAGGTCTCGACGGTTCGGGCAAGTCCACGCAAATTTATCTCCTCAAACGCTGGCTGGAGGCCGAGGGCATCAAGGTCTATTTCAGCGAATGGAACTCGTCCGAACTGGTCAAGTCCGCCACAAGCAAAGGTAAAAAGCGCGAACTGCTCACGCCCACGACGTTTAGTTTGATTCATGCGACCGATTTTGCTGATCGCTACGAACGCCATCTCGTTCCGCTGCTCCGCGCTGGTTATATTGTTTTGTGCGATCGCTATGTCTTCACGGCTTTCGCGCGCGACGTGACGCGCGGCTGCCCGGCGGAATGGGTGCGCGGCAATTACAGTTTCGCGTGTGCGCCGGACTTGACGATGTTTTTCAAAGCGGATTTGGAAGTATCCTTGAACCGCATTTTGGAAGGCCGGCCGAAACTGAAATTTTTTGAAGCGGGCATGGACTTGGGATTGTCGAAAGACCCTTACGAAAGTTTCAAGATTTTCCAGGGGCGGATCCTAGATCAATACTTGGCGATGAGCAAAGAGTTCAATTTCGTGACGATGGATGCGAATGTGAACGTGGAAAAACAGCAGGTCATCGTCCGCAAACTGGTGAGTGAGCGGATTGATCTGAAAAAATTCAAACGCAAAAGTCCGCTGCCGTTGCCGCCGTCGCTCGTGACGGATCGCGATGAGAAAGAGGAATTGGAAGACAAAGCTGCATGAGTGCAAAAAAATCACATAAGTTTTACGGCCACGGCATTCCACGCATCAAACCAGAAGATCTCGGCGGGAAACTGATCGTCGTTGAAGGCGCAGATGGTTCTGGTCGTTCCACGCAAATCGCCGAGTTGGTCAACTGGCTCGAAACGAGCGGTCGCCCGACGGCGCAGGTTGGCCTCAAGCGTTCCACGCTGGTCAGCGAAGGACTTGAAAAAGCGCAGGACGGAAATGTTTTGAGCCGGACGACGTTGAGTCTTTTTTACGCGACGGATTTTGCCGACCAATTGGAAAACATCATTCTGCCTGCACTCAAGGCGGGATTTATCGTCCTGGCTGACCGATACATTTACACGTTGATGGCGCGCGATATGGTGCGCGGCATGGACGAGAAGTGGCTGAAAAATCTTTACGGCATCGCGCCCGTGCCGGACGCAGTTTTTTATCTTTCGGTGGAACCGGAAGAACTTGTTCAGCGCAACCTTTCCAAGAATGCGACGCTCGACTATTGGGAAAGCGGCATGGATTTGGGCTTGTCACGCGATGTATTCGACAGCTTTCTAAAATACCAGTCAGCGATGCAGAACGCGTTCAAGGCGATGCAAAAAACTTACGGCTTCGACATCGTGGACGCGAATCGCTCAGCTAACGCGGTGAACAAGGAATTGCGTAAGAAAATCAGCTCCGTAATTGACGCGGAGTGAGCTTAATTTGCAGCGGCGTTCGTCGCTGGCGCATTCGTGGCAGGCGGCGTGAGGGCTGATGCGTTGACGATGTGGAGGCCAGCCTTGCGATTCGGACGTTTGACCAAATCATCAAATTGCTTTTGCTGCTCGGTTGTCAACACATCGCGAATTTCCAGCCGTGAATCCTGCATCACCTTGCGAATCTGGTTTTGGCCCTCGGCAATAATTTTTTGAATCGCATCATTCTCTTCCGCCGTAAGGTGCAACTCATCTTTCAACCGCTGTAAAAATTGTTTGCTCAAGATTTCCGGTGGACGCAATTTCGGCGCATCGGCCGCGCGCGCGACTTGATAGGTTGCGGGTTGATTGGTCACGGACGCATGAACTTCCGAAGTCGCAACTGGTTTGCGAGCCGTCTTGGGATGGGAATGCTGAACGTAATTGACCAGCAGACCGCCGGTGATGACGCCCGCACCGAAAATAACCACGGTGGCAAAAATGACTTTCCAGTTATTCACGGCATCGAAGAACTATCCGGCAAATCCGCCGAGGCGAGTAGCGTGTTTTCGAAATCCTGCGAAAGATCTTTGCTGCTATCCGGCGTTGCGGGTGTGAACAACGAAAGTGCGCTGAGCACCACGGCCACGGCCACGCACGACGCTGCTGCGCGCCACAAACCGCGTGCCCAAAACACCCAGCGGTCCGCGCCCGCGCGCGCCGCGATGAGCGCAGTGATACGTTTTTCAAAGGCATACGGCACACGGTCATCCGGCGGGTTCAGCCGGGCGGCCGCGATCAGCTTCTTTTGCAGTTCAGAAAGGTTCATAAAAACTTCATTTCATTTGACGCGCAAAATTTGCGCAGAGTTACAAATATTTGTCCTGAGTAATTCGCGCCAGAATTTTTTTCATTTCGCCGCGTGCACGAAAGGCGCGAACCTTCACCAGCGGCACCGACCAGCCGGTGATTTCAGCAATTTCTTTCACCGAGCGATCTTCAATTTCGAGCAACTGAATTACCATGCGCGCCTCGGGCGAAAGTTTTTCCAGCACGCGGTCTATTAATTTTTTTGCCGCATCCGCATCTTCAGCAACATTGCCAGGCTCGGCCACGAAACGCTCCAGCCAATCTTCTTCCGGCTCGGAAATCTCGCTGAAAGAAGAAATGCGATTGCGCTGGTGGCCGCGCAAAAAATCGTAGCAGGTGCGCACCGCCATCCGCATCAGCCAATGTTCAAACGGTGCCTCGCCGCGAAACGTTTTCAGTTTGTCGAACGCTTTGAGCCAGACTTCCTGACAGATGTCTTCGATTTCGCTTTCGCGACGGGCGTAACGGCGCGCAGTGGCAAAATCCCGGGGAGAATATTTGGCGACGAGCGGCTCAAAACTCGTGGCGTCGCCTTTGAGCACAGCGGCGATGAGTTCGGCTTCGGACCGTTCTTCCATGCGGAAACCTTTCCGGCGTTCAGCGACGCGTCAGACCCAACGTGCCTTCAAACGCTTTGGAAAATTCCGCCACGGATTCGGCGGCTTTGTGCGGCTGTTCGAGCAGTAACTTCAACCGCTCCGCGACGGATTGATCCGGACGCAAGCGCATCAGTTCGGCGGCGGCGACAATGTTGGCCAGCCGACCATTCACGTCGTGGCGCATTTCCCGAAGCTGCTGGTGCAACGCCAGAATTTGCTCTTCGGTCAAAGTCACCGCCCCGCTGGTTGTGTAGTCAGCTGACATTGCCGCATCATCGCGGAAACCAACCGGCAAAAGCAAGCGGCTTCACGCGTAAAAATAACCCTTATGCCGAGCTCGGCATAAGGGCTATTTTGCCGGGTTCTGAATAATGCCGAGTTGAACGGGGCGATTCCTTAATTTGTTAAGGAATCGCCTCTTTTTTTGTTCACCACTCGGCATTATTCGGGTGTCGTCTCACTTCACAACTTCAACCTATGAAAGGAATACACCTATGATTGTTCGTTTTGATCCAAAACTCGAAGAACTGCGCCATCTGCACGTTGGCCCATTGGGGCCGCACGTCGAAAGCTTCGCCGCTCTGCTTTCACGTCAAGGTTACTGCCGCGACAATGGCTGGCAGAAGATCAGACTGGCGGCTGATCTCAGCCGATGGTTGCAGCAAAAAGGCATCGGGCTCAGGCAACTTGATGAGCAGCGCGTTTCCATTTTCTTCCAAGCTCATTATAAGCGCGTTTCTCGCCACAGCGGCGATCAAGCGACAATGACGCTGTTACTCCTACATTTACGGCAGTCGCATGCTATTCCTGTCCCGCCACCAGCAGCAGCCCGTAATGACATCGAGGTTATCGAGCGGGACTACGGTAATTTTTTGCTTCAGGAGCGCAGTTTCATGCCAGCCAGCGTCGGACAGTATGTGCCCGCCGCTCGTCGTTTTCTATTCCACCGCTTTCCAAGCGGGAGAGTGCGGCTGAAAAAACTGCGAGCCAAGGACATCACCGACTTTGTCTTGCACGACTCGGCCAACCGTGGGCGGCGCTCCCTTCAGTTGACGGCAGCCGTGCTGCGCAGCTTTCTGAACTTCCTTTTTCAACATGGGCGGATTGCATCAAATCTGGCTGCCGCCGTTCCCGCCGTGGCAGGCTGGCGACTATCGGAACTGCCGCGGTATCTCGAAGCAGCGCAGGTCGAAAAAATCCTGCGATGCTGTGATCGGCGGCGGAAAATAGGCAAACGCGATTACGCCATTTTACTGCTCCTAGCCCGCTTGGGGTTGCGAGCCGGCGAGGTGGCCTATCTGACTTTGGATGATATTAACTGGCAAGCTGGGGAGTTGCTCATTCGTGGTAAGGGCGCCCGGGTGGATCGGTTGCCGCTGCTTGAGGACGTTGGCCAGGCCCTTGTCGATTATTTGCAGAAGGCGCGGCCCGTTTGCTCGTCCAGACGCGTATTCATTCAAAAGCATGCGCCGCATGAAGGTTTGGCCGGCCCATCCACTGTCGACAACGTTGTCCGTGTAGGTCTGGCGCGTGCTCAGGTTTTTTCCCGGCATCAGGGTGCCCACGTGCTCCGTCATTCTCTGGCCACCCGAATGCTCGGCAACGGAGCTTCACTGGGTCAAATCGGTCAGGTGCTCCGCCATAAACTGCCCCAGACGACCGAGATTTACGCGAAGGTGGATTTGAACGCTTTGCGCGGGTTGGTTTTGCCCTGGCCGGGAGGTGTGCAATGAACACGTTGAGCCTTCACCTGGACAGGTATTTAAAACTGCGGCGTCAGCTCGGATACAAACTGCGGGTAACGGAGATTTTGCTTCGTAATTTTGTGCGTTTTGCACAAGAAGAAGGAGCATCGTTCATCACCACAAAGCTGGCGCTTCGATGGTCAACACGGCCGGGCATCAAGCCAGTGCAGAGCGGCAACCGGTTGGGCATGGTGCGTCGCTTTGCCAATTACGTCAGTGCGCACGATGCACGCACCCAAGTTCCAGCGCAAAAACTTCTGCCGTATCAGTTTCGTCGCCGGCCTCCGTATCTGTATCGCGACAAAGAGGTGTTGCAACTCATCCGCGCTGCGTTCCGGATCGCTCCCGGCAACGAGCTCAAAGGTGAGACGCTCGGGACTTTGTTGGGACTGCTGGCCGCTACAGGCATGCGTGTGGGCGAAACCGTGGCTTTGGACTGTGAGGACGTGGATCTGAAACGCAATGTGCTGGTGATCCGGCGCGCCAAAGGCAATAAGTCACGACTGGTGCCGCTTCATGCCTCAACGGTGCAGGTGCTCCAACAGTATGCCTGTCTCCGCGACAGATGGTTCCCGCAACCATCAAGCCCAAGTTTTTTCGTCTGGGAACGTGGGGAGCGATTGCTTCATTGCACAGTCCACCGCTGGTTCCTTTTGGTCGCCTGCCAAATTGGATTGCGAAAACCCGGCGACCAGCGCGGACCCCGCATTCATGACCTGCGGCATTACTTTGCCATTCGCACCCTGTTGAACTGGTATCGGACGGACACGAATGTGGAGGTGCATCTGCCGGAACTGGCGACTTACTTGGGCCACGTTCACGTGCGCGACAGTTACTGGTATCTTTCAGCGACACCTGAACTGCTGAAGTTGGCCACGCTTCGGATGCAGCGCAGCGAGAAAGGAGCAAAATGAAAATCCAGGCCACTTTCTCCGAACTGCTGCAAGCCTACTTCACGGAGCATCTCATGCAAGAGCGCAATGCCAGTCCGCACACCATCGCCAACTATCGGGATACGTTCCGGATGGTCATTGCCTTTGCACAGAAATGCCTTAACAAACCGCCAACCAAACTTGCCATTGCCGAGCTGGATGCGCCCTTCGTCGCCAGCTTCCTCAATCACCTAGAAAAGGATCGCGGCGTCAGTCCACGCAGCCGCAACGTGCGTCTGGCGGCAATCCATTCGTTTTTTAATTACGTGGCGCTTCAGGAACCGGCAGTCAGCGCCATTGCCCAACGTGTTTTGGCCATCAAAAGTAAACGGTGCGCCAAAAATCCGGTGGAGTTCTTAACACGAGCGGAGATCGACGCTTTGTTGGACGCACCGGATCAGACGACCCGGTCGGGCCGGAGAGATCGGACACTGATGCTGGTAGCGGTGCAAACGGGACTGCGCGTCTCAGAGTTAACCGGCCTGTGCTGCCAAGATGTGATCCTAGAAAGTGGCGCTCATGTGCGTTGCACCGGCAAGGGACGCAAAACGCGTTGTATCCCCTTGCGCAAAGAAGCCGTGACTGCCCTACGTCATTGGATGCGTGAACGCAATGGTCAGCCCGCCGATGCTCTCTTCCCAAACGCGCACGGCCGATCTCTGAGTCGAGATGGTGTCGAATACATGCTCTCCAAGCACACAGCCACCGCGAAAGAAAAGTGCCCTTTGTTAAAAACCAAGCGCGTCTCACCGCACGTCCTCCGCCACAGCACCGCAATGGAACTACTGCAATCCGGTGTGGATCGTTCCGTAATAGCTCTGTGGCTTGGACACGAATCCATGGACACAACGCAGGCTTACCTTCACGCCAATCTCGCGCTCAAGGAACAGGCTCTGGCCAAGACCGCACCGTTCAAAGGGCGGATACACCGCTATCGGCCGGCAGATCCACTTTTGGCCTTCCTGCAAAACCTCTGATAATGCCGAGTGGTGAACAAAAAAAGAGGCGATTCCTTAACAAATTAAGGAATCGCCCCGTTCAACTCGGCATTATTCAGAACCCGGCAAAATAACCCAGTTCGCGCAGCGACGAATAATCCTTCGCCCGTTCCGCCGTCGCGCGCCCGATGATGACGTGATCCACGACTTCAATTTTTAGCACTTGTCCTGCGCGGATTAAATCGCGCGTCACCTTGATGTCTGCCTCGCTCGGCGTTGGGTCACCGCTCGGATGATTGTGCACTAAAACAATTCCAGCTGCGTTCGCGGAAATCGCCGCGCGAAAAACTTCACGCGGATGCACCAAGATCGTGTCCAGCGTGCCTTCGGAAATTTCTTCGACGCGGATCAATTTCTTCCGCGTGTTCAGCAGCAGCACCTGAAACGCTTCCACGTTTTTCAGCCGGTTCGACTCGCGCATGAAACTCACCACCGTCGCAGGATTATCGAGCACCGGCGATTCCTCACGCCGTTCTTGCTCCATGCGCCGCGCCAACGCGAACGCCGCCACGAGCGTCGCCGCCTTGTCCGGGCCAACACCGGAAATCTTTTTTAACTCGTCCACCGACGCCAACGCCAGCGCGTTCAGCGAACCAAATTTCTGTAAAATGCTTTGCGCCACCTGAACCACGTTTGCGCCCTGCAAACCGGTGCGCAGCAGAATCGCGATCAACTCCGCATGCGTCAGCGCATCCGGTCCGCGCGCCACAAGCCGTTCACGCGGACGTTCGCTCACCGGCTGATCTTTGAGCCGCAGAGATTCATTCATACGAAATATTCAAAACCGTTTCGCGCGGTGACGATTTTTTATTCGCCGCTCAACGAAAGTGGTTTTTTCACCTCTGGCGCCACCAGGTCGCCCTCCGCGCGCAAGCGAATCAGCGCTGGACGCACCAACCGGCTTTGAAACGTGATTCCCGGGGCGAGTGTTTCGGCGATGGCCGCATCAGCTGGCGGATTTTCCACGCCGTGTGCACGATGCTTTTGGGCATCAAATTTTTCACCCGCTTCCGCGCCAAACAAGACCAAGCCGACGCGGCGCACAACGCCACGACAAGCATTCTGGAAACTGCCGATTTGCGTCGCCAATTCCGGTTGGCCGGAGCGCGCCGCTGCCGTGTGCAAGGCGTGAATGTGATCCATGATGCGGACGAGAATTTGTAACCACTCGTCTTCGCTGCGCCGTAGTTTTTCTACTTCGAGGCGGAGAGCAGCGCGTTCGGCGTCGTTCATTTTTTGCTGAAATTCGGTGAACTGCTGCACCTCAGCCGTCATGCGTTCGGCGATTTCGCGCGCTGCTGCTGCCGTTTTTTCGCCGCTCTCTTTTGTGGTTTCCTGCACGCGCGCCCATTGCTCCGTGGCAACAGCGACTTGCGCGGAATACGTTTTCAAATCATGCAACTGCTCGACGACCGTGGTGACAGCATTGACTTCGAGAAGTTTGCAAGTCGCGCGATATTCCAAAATAAACGGCAGGCAGCCGAGCAGCGCACCGAGCACAACGCAACCGGCAGCGATATAAATTTCGATATGTGAAATCGGGTGCGGCGCTTTGTAAACTACGCCGACTGCCGCCGCGAGCAACGCAACATTCGCCGCAAGAAACGGCCACTTGGAAATTTTCCAGTCTGAAACTTCGTTCATGGCTCCAGTGTCCGAAAAATGCCATTAAAGCGCAAGCCGGCGGCGCGATTCGGCTCGACTATCTGCGCAAAAAGAAAATCATTCCCGCGTGCGCATCTGTGTCATCTTCAATCCCGCCGCGCGTGGCAACAAGGCGCGGCGCTTCCGCAAATTTTTGAACGAGCTCTCGCAGCAATGCGCGCTCAAGGCCACGACCGGGCCGGGCGATGCACGCCGGTTCGCGCAAGCGGCGGTCGCGACAGGCTATGACGTCATCGCCGCCGCGGGCGGCGATGGCACGGTGAACGAAGTCCTCAACGGCATCGGCGACGAGCCGGACGGTTTTGCGAAAGCGCGGCTTGGTGTGCTGCCACTCGGCACGGTGAACGTCTTCGCGCGCGAACTAAAAATTCCGTTGAAGCTCGAATCCGCCTGGCGCGTTTTGAAACGGGCGAACGAAATGAAAATTGACCTGGGCCGCGCGGATTTTCTTGAAGACGGCAAACCGGCGCAACGTTACTTCATGCAGCTCGCCGGTGCGGGCCTCGACGCGCGGGCGATTGAACTCGTGAGTTGGAAATTGAAAAAAAGCGCCGGGCCGCTGGCGTATGTCGTCGCCGGATTTCAGGCTTTGACGGAAAAACAGGCGCGCATCACGGCCAAAGCGGACGGGAGGGAAATTTCCGGCGAATTGCTGCTGCTCGGCAACGGCAGATTTTATGGCGGTCCATATGAAATCTTTCCCGATGCCGGTTTGTGCGACGGCTGGCTGGATGCCTGCGCGTTTCCGAAAGTGGATGTGTCCTTGCTGGCCCGGCTCGCGCCGAAATTTTTGTTGCAACGAAAATTAGCCGAAGCTCATGTGCAACGGTTGAATGCGGGGAAAATCGAGCTGACCAGCGAGTCGTCTGCCGCGTTTGAGCTCGACGGCGAATGGATTGGGAGTTTGCCAGCAACTTTTTCTGTCGAGCGGCAAAAGCTGCGCGTGGTAATTCCCTGAAACTTCGGCGGCGACGCGGGCGTCTGCCTTCACAATGAAAATCCCCCGCAGTTATTGCGCTATTGGTGCTTTAGTTTTTGTTCTCGCGTCAGCGCACGGCGCCATCATCGGGACAAATGTTCCGGCCACGCCGTTAACTGCGGAACGCGTCGCTAATCTTCCGGCGTGGAAAAATTATTTTGAAACTTCCGCGCGTCAACGGCAAGCGGACCAAGATTTTTTACAGGCGGAAATGGTTGCGCACGGATTGAAAACGAACTCTGAGCCGAACGAAGTTCGTAATGCGGGCGGTATTGTTTTGAAAAATCCGGCGGCATGGTATGGCGGTGCGGCGGCGCGCGAAATCGCAGATAATTTGGTTTCGTTTCAGACGCCGGCGGGCGGCTGGTGCAAGAATACGGATTACACTCGTGGTCGTCGCGCGGCGGGCGAAATGTTTGGCGCGCAAACCGGATCGCTATTCTTGGGCGCGAATGATTTTGATAAACCACAGACGGCAAGGTGGAGCTACGTCGGCACTTTCGACAATGACGCGACGACGACGGAACTGCGTTTTCTGGCGCAAGTCATCGCCGCCTCAAAAAATAATACCGACGATTTGAAAAAATCTTTCGCGCGTGGGCTGGCTTATATTTTTGCCGCGCAATTTCCGAACGGCGGTTGGCCGCAGGTCTGGCCGTTGCAGGGCGGTTATCACGATGCGGTGACGTTCAATGACGATGCGATGCTGCACATCGTGCAATTTCTCCGCGATGTTGCGGCGGGCGGGAATGAATTTTCTTTTGTGTCGCCGGACTTGCGCGCCCGCGCCGACGCGAGTTGGAAACGCGGAGTGGATTGCATTCTGGCCGCGCAAATCGACGTGAACGGCAAGCGCACGGTCTGGGGCCAGCAGCACGACGCGCTGACGTTGCAGCCGACTTCGGCGCGCAATTACGAAATGCCGTCCGCCACTTCGGCCGAGAGTGCGACGATTGTTTTATTCCTGATGCAATTACCAAATCCCACACCGAACCAAGTCGCGGCGGTGCACGCGGCCGTGGCGTGGTTTGAAAAAACCAAAATCACAGGCAAGGCGTTCCGCGTGGTCGGCACGGAAAGTCGCAAGCTCGTGGATGCGCCCGGCAGCGGACCGATTTGGGCGCGCTATTATGAAATTGGCACGGACGAACCGATTTACGGTGATCGCGATAAATCCATTCACGATGACGTCAATGAGATTTCACGCGAGCGGCGCAAGGGTTACGGCTGGTTCAAGGATTCGGCGAAACGGGTTTTGGAACATTACCCGAAATGGGCAAAGCTCCATCCGTCACAACCGTGATTACTGCTTGGTGGAAAGTTCGAGGCCGGTGCCTTTGACGTTTTCCGTCGAGATGAGCGGCGCTTCGTAACCGGTGACGTGAATGCCAGAAAGTTTCACGTTCGTCATGTTGGCGAGAGCGATGCCGTTAACGCAGGTGCCGGAAATGTCCGTGAGAATAAAACCATCAATAGGACGAGCGGCAGGAATATTTTTTCCAGCCACGAGCGCGGTGACATCCTGAACGCGCACGTTTTTGAAGCTGATGTTTTGGACGCGCGGCCATTTTTCAGTGTCGCCAGGCACGGGGTCGCTGGCCTGAATCCCTTTGCTCAATAAATCAATGCCGATGAACGTGGGTGATTTCAGCACGGTAAGATTAACGCCGGAAATATCTTCCATGTAGCCACCGCGCCCATCGCGGCTCTTGATGAAAATAGCGTTTTGTTTTCCAGAAATAACGCAGTTTTCAAGCTTCACCTTGCGGATGCCGCCGGACATTTCCGTGCCCAAGCCGAGCGCGGCGTAAATGGAACTATGCAGACGGCAATCGCGGATGATGACGTTTTCCGTCGGGCGCGCGAGGTTTTGCGCGGCGAGACCCCGACCGGACTTGAGCGAGATCGCGTCATCGCCGGTGTTGATGTCGCAATGCTCGATGGTCACGCCATCGCAGGAATCCACGTCAATGCCGTCACCGTTCGCGCCCACCGTGCGAATCGTGAGACCGCGCGCGGTAAAATTTTTGCAAAACAAAATGTGGAGTGACCAAAGTTGTTGGTATTGCGTGGTGAAATTTTCCAGCACGGCGTTGGTGCAACCAATCAGTTCAATCAACACCGGCCCGCGTGGATTACGCAATTTACTCAATACCGGCGGCGCGCCATAAATCGCTCCCACACCGGTGATGGTGACGTTTGCGGCGTTGGACGCGGTCAGCAACGCGCGGTGACCTTCGCGAAATTCACCCTCCCACCGGACGTTGATAACGGGATAATCTGCGATATCCGCGCTGCCAACGAGACTGGTCTTCGCCGCGATTTCCAAAGTCGTATTCGCCCCGATCACAAGGCTGCCCGTCAAAAAAATTCCGTCGCTGACGAGCACCGAACCGCCGCCGTTGGCCACGCACGTGTCGAGCGCCTTTTGAATGGCCACCGTATCTTTGGTCACGCCATCACCCTTTGCACCGAAATCACGCACATCCAGCGCCGGCTTTTCCGCGGCGAAAATAGACGTGGCGACAGTAAGCGCCCCGATCCAAACAAGCAGTCGTTTCATGGTAGGAAAATAGTTTGCGGCTTTGTGAAAGTGGAGTCAAATCCCCCTTCCGCTTGCCGCCATCACCAAAACTGGTTAGGCTCGCGCCCATTGCATGAGAGAAATCCTCGTCATCGGCCATCGGAACCCGGACACCGACGCCATCTGCTCCGCCATCGGCTACGCGGAATTCAAGCGCCGCACCGGCATGACTGAAGCCATCGCCGCGCGCTGTGGCGACATCCACGACCGGATTGATTTCGTGCTGAATACCTTTGGCGTCCCCGCACCAAAATTTGTCGCGGACGTTTCGCCGAAAATTTCCGACGTGATGCAGCGGAAAATTTTGAGTGTGCGCCCCGACTCCACCGCGGCGGATGCGCTACGGCTGATGGATGAAAAAAATCTGCGCATTCTGCCCGTGATGGATGCCGCGCAAAAATGTCGCGGCCTGCTTTCGCTGTTCAAGTTGAGCAAGTTTCTGTTTCCGGCGGTGAGCCGCCATCCTGGCCGGCAAAATTCCCGCGAAGTGCTCTCGTCGCTTTCGAGCCTCGCGCGCACGCTCGACGGCAAACTCGTCACCGGCGTTGAGGCGGAGCGCGAAGAAGAATTGATTTTGATGATTGGCGCGATGGGTTTGGAATCCTTCGCTGAGCGGCTGGATAAATTTCCACCGGAGAAATGCTGCGTCATCGTTGGCGACCGCGCCGACATCCAGAACGTCGCCATTCGCGAAGGCGTGCGCGTGCTCATCGTCACCGGCGGCATCGAGGTCGAGCCGAAAATAGTCGAGGCTGCGCACGCAAAAAATGTCAGCGTCATCACTTCGCCGCACGACACCGCCACCACCGCGTCGCTCTGCCGCGCCGCCGTCGCCGTGCGCCATGTGCTCAACGAAGAATTTCTCTGCTTCCGCGAAAATGCGCCACTCGCCGCCGTGCGCGAAGAAGCCACCGCATCCGGCTACCTCGCGTTTCCTGTGCTGGATGGCGAAGGTCAGACCGTCGGCATTTTGTCCAAAACCGACTTTCTGAAAACCGTTTCGCGCAAACTGATTTTGGTGGATCACAACGAACTTTCCCAAGCCGTGCAAGGCGCGGACGAGGTGGAAATCATTGAAATCATTGATCATCATCGCCTCGGTTCGATGGCCACGCAGCAACCAATTTTGTTCCGCAACGAACCCGTCGGTTCCACCTGCACTATCGTTGCGGACTGCTTTTTCCGGCACAGCGTCGAATTGCCACGCGCCATCGCCGGACTTTTGTTGGCCGGCGTCGTTTCCGACACGCTGAACCTCACCTCGCCGACGACGACCACGCGCGACGCCGAAGTTTTGAAGAAGTTGGAGGAAATCGCGCAAGTCAACGCGCGCACCTTCACGGAAAAACTTTTTGCCAGCGGCTCGCTGCTCACGCTCAAGCCCGCGCCGCAAGCCGTCGCGACTGACTGCAAAGAATATGCCGAACAAGGTGTCAAATTCAGCGTCGCGCAGATTGAAGAAATCGGCTTTGAACAATTTTGGAAACGCAAAGACGAGCTGTTAGCCGCGCTGGAAGATTACCGCGCCAAGCGGGCGTATCTTTTTTCAACGCTGCTCGTCACCGATGTTGCCACGCAAAGTTCATTGCTGCTTGTCGTGGGCGATGAGAAATTTATCAAGCGCATCGACCATCCGCGCCTCGAACCGGGCATCTACGAACTGCGCGATGTCGTGTCGCGCAAAAAACAATTGCTGCCGTATCTCACGCACTGCCTGCGTGAGAAGGAAAAGGGCGTGAAGGGCTGAACGGCCTCACGCCGTCCACGCCAAAACCATTTCGGTAATGGCAATTCCCGCCAGCACCAGCGCCGCAAACCACAACGGTTTTTTCTTCGTCACCAAGCATATGGACGCCAGCGCCACGGCCACGGAGAAAAATGAAATCGCCAATCCCATCTTGCCGCCTTTGCCGCTGGCGATGGTCGCGCTGCTGCGCGCGGCATCGCGCTTCGCTTCTAGTTCATGCGCCTTCGCCTCGATGTCCTTCTGTTCGCCCTGATATTTGGCAATCTGCGCTTCATAGGTCTTGATCAGCGCGCCCGTCCCGGCGTCAGCGGCCGTGGCGGAATGCGCCAGCTCGTCACGCGCGATTTCGTAGGATTTCAGTTTGACGGACTTGGCCTCGTAATACGCCCATTGGTCGGACGCGAGGGTCTGATTGAAGGTGGCATCGTTGAGCTGCGTGAGCACGCGGCTGCTGTATTTGCCACCCCACTGCGCCGCAATGGCCGCGATGACGGCAATGATGACAACGGAGAGCGAAACATATTTCGTCCACGACTCACGCTTTTCTTTTTCCTTCGTCGCCGCGCGGTCGGCCTTCAAGTCGGCGATGAATTCTTTTAGCTCCGCGATTTCTGTCTGCAATTCGTTCATGGTCGTTAAAAATTAAATTGGTTGGTCTGGCAAAAAACCGGGCGAAGATTCTGCGAATCTGCGAAGAAAAATCAACTGCGAGTTTGCGGAAAATTAACGGCGTAAACGAAACCACTTTGCCGCGGCCGCGTGCGCCATCACCACGTCCGGGTCGCGTTGCAGTGCGTCGAAGTAGTGGCGCGCAAAACCTTCGCCCGTCTCGGACGCCACAAGCATTTCGCTGGTGCGCTTCACCAATGCCTGCGCCGCTTCGGCAGTCAGTGGGATTTTTGCCTTCGGATCCAGCGCCTCGTCCATCGCCACGATGAGCAGCGAAAGCGGATGCAACCACGCGAACCACGGATCATTCGTGAGCAGCTGCAAGAAATGGTTCGCTGAAGGAATCGTGCCGATGTTCTGCTCGTAACTGACGCGCTCGGAATCCACCAGCGCTTTGTGCAAATCCAGCAGCGCCACACGCAACTGCGACAGTTGCTGCGGAAAATCCGGCGTGGAAATGGGCGGTGACTCGTTCAAAGAAACTTACGCCTCCAATTTTGCATCGAGCGAAATCTTCGCGTTGAGCAAACGTGAAATCGGGCAACCAGCCTTCGCGCCGTTCGCGATGGCGGTGAATTTTTCCCCGTCGATATTGGGAATTTTTGCCGTCATGTCCAAGTGCGATTCCGTGACGGTGAAGCCCGCATCGGTTTTTTCCATCGTGATGGTCGCGGTCGTGTGGATGGAAGTCGGCGTGAAGCCAGCCTTGCCGAGTTCCGCCGAGAACGCCATCGAGAAACAGCCCGCGTGCGCCGCCGCGATGAGTTCTTCGGGATTCGTGCCGACGCCGTTCTCAAAGCGTGTGCCGAACGAGTATTGCGTTTCCTTGAGCGTGCCGCTCTCGGTGGAGATGTTGCCCTTGCCAGATTTAAAGTCGCCGGCCCAGACCGCGGATGCTTTGCGTTTCATAAATTTTTCTTTCAAAAGCCGAGCGGGAATTCGCCCAGCGTGCAAGAAGCTAACACCACTTACCACAATCTCAAGCGGACATAATTATTTCGCCGCTTCCGCGATGGGCTTGATCGCCGCCAAACCTTTTTCAAACTGGCTGCCAATCATCTGGTCACAGTTCATGAACAGATGGAAAAATTTACCGACGAAATTTTTCTGACCGGTCATGCTCCACGTCACGAGGGTCTGGCCGCCTTCGGTTTTGAAGCTGAACTCCGCCAGGTTTGTCGCCTTCATCGGCTTTTGAAAATCGAGACGAAAGCAGATGGATTCGCTCGGCTTACTGTCCGTGATGGTCATGCGGCCAACGCCAACTTTGCAATTACCCTCCCACGCCATCGCCGCACCAACGCCATCGCCGCACCAACGCCATCGCCGCACCAACGCCATCGCCGCACCAACGCCATCGCCGCACCAACGCCATCGCCGCACCAACGCCATCGCCGCACCTTCAAAGGAGTTCTTCGCGTTCGGGTCGAGCTTCGCCCACGGCGACCACGCTTCCCAATTATGCAAATCGTTCACGTGCGGAAAAATTTTCTCCGGTGGCGCGGAAATTTTCGCTGAACGCGTGACGGTGAATTCATCCGCTTGTCCGGTGACGAGGATGACAAACAAAACGGCGATAATCGCGAGGGCGAGAAGGATGGGTATCATAATTCTTCGTTCGATTTGAGGTTCAATTGATCAGTCCGGCAAATTTTCGGCGTGCATCCCAGAGCAAATACAGCGCGCAGACGATGATGATATCGAGCATCGGATTCAGCAATCCTTCGCCGCCAGTGATGAAAGCGTGGAACGCAATGATGTTGACGATGACCGGGCCGAGCAGCAGCAGGCCAAAATTGCGCAGACGCGGAATCATCACCACGATGCCGCCGACTAGCTCAAAAATTTTCACAAAGTTCATGTAGCCCGTCGGCCCGAATGCGCCCATGAAATGAGCAATGGGCGAACCTTCAGGAAATTTTGGCTCCGGCCCGAGATGGAGAAAAAACATGACGCTGGCCATGACGAACAATAGGCCGAGCGCGATGCTGGCGATGCAGGGAAGACATTTTTTCATAGCGCGATGAGATTACATTTTCAACAGATGCTCGCAAGTTTTTCTAATGCCTGCCCAACGCCAGCGAAGCGTCAATGAATCACATCCGTCGGGATATTTTCCGGCCGGAGAATTACCTCACGGCCTTTCCAGCACGGCACGCCGACGTTTTTAAATCCGCCCAGATGCCAGCGCCAAGACGAGCCGTAAAACGGATTGTGCGTCGGCCAGAAGGAAATGATGTCCACGCCGATTTCCCGCGCCATTTCAATCGCGCGCGCAATGGTTTTGGGATGATCGTTCCAGTTGAACAAAACATATTTCCATTCCAGCACGGGTAGTTTTTGGCCGCGCGCGTCGCGATAGGCGACCATCGCCTTCATCGCTTCGTAGGCTTTTTCAAAATTACTGCGGCGCATGTAGCGGTCCAGCATTTCGTGATTGATGCCGTGAACGGAAAATAAAATGTGGCTCAACGACAACGCGGCTTCGCGCTTGGCGTCCGTATTCAGCAACACGCCGTTGGTAGACACGACGATACGGCAATTCGGATTTTGGCGACGCAAAATCGGCAGTTCCTGACAGATGTTCGGCGAGAGAAACGGTTCGCCGAGATTCAAATAAAATAACTGCTTCATTCCCAACCGCGCGACGAGTTCGCCCATCTGTGTGAGTTCCGCGAGCGTCATCTGTTTGCTTGTGCGGATGTTCGCCGCGCCTTCGCGGGCGCAGCCGATGCAGTCCACATTGCAGCGCACGGTATTCTCCAACATGATACCGCGATCCGGCAAATGCGGTTTGGGCGCAACGCCGCTTGCGGGCAAAGGCCGCATGGCGCAACGCGCGCAAGTGGGAATCGGCACGTTGCCTTTGGCTAGTTCGTCGCGAAAATGTTGCGCCGTGGGACCGAAGAAAATTTCCTCGAACGTATTTTTCCGCAGATCGCCGATGTGACCGCTGCCGTCGGTGTCCTGACAATTGCACGAAACGGTTAGATCGGAATTGATGGTGAGATTGTAATCATCATCGCCGGCCAGCACGGAGCAATAATAACCGCGCCCGGAAATTTTTGCGCGCAGCTCCCGCCAACGCCCGACCGACCAGCGGAAAAAATCGCTGACGATCCAGTTGAAGCGCAGCTTGGGATTTTTAATCGGCCGCGCAGTGGTTGGGGTTGCCATGTTGGAAAAATGGTTGGACCCGTTGCGGCGGGCAATTCAAATCTCAATTCACCAGCCGATACCAATTGTCGCGTTGATGCGGTTCGTAGCCGAGGTCGCTGATAAGCCGGTGCATGTCCGGCACGGTCATGTGGAATGTCGTGCCCGCCTGCGAGACGACATTTTCCTCGATCATGATGCTGCCTAAATCGTTCGCGCCGTATTTCAAAGCGACCTGACCGATCTCCAGACCTTGCGTGACCCACGAACTTTGGATGTTCTTGAAATTGTCCAAATAGATCCGCGCAAGCGCCTGCATCCGCAAATACTCGTGCGCACCCACTGTCGGCGCGCGCAATTTCGTGTGCTCCGCTTGAAACGTCCACGCGATGAACGCGGTAAAATGCCCCATGTTTTCATTTCCGTTTTGCGCTTTGCGGCTCAATGAAATTTCCTGCTGCGCGCGCAGGCGTTCCAAATGTTCGATGCGCTCCGCCACTGTCTCAACATGACCGAACATCATCGTCGCGCTTGAATACAAGCCAAGCCGATGCGCCACATCCATGACTTCGAGCCAGTCGTTACTCATCGCCTTGAGCGGCGCGATACGTTGCCGCACGCGATCAACGAGAATTTCCCCGCCGCCGCCGGGAATCGACCCGAGTCCGGCATTTTTAAAATCAGAAATTATTTTTTCCAGCGGCTCGTTGAACACTTCGCGGAAATGCACAAACTCGCTCGGACTAAAACCATGGATATTAAAACCGGGAAATTTATTTTTGACATGCGACAAAATGTCGAGATACCACTGCTTCGTGAGCTTGGGATGATGTCCGCCCTGCATCAACATCTGCGTGCCGCCGAGCGCGATGGTCTCCTCGATTTTTTTATCCATCTCGTCGAACGTGATGACATAGGAGTCGTCGTCCTTCTCCGTGCGATAAAACGCGCAGAACTTGCAATACACATTGCAAACATTGGTGTAATTGACGTTGCGATCAACGTTGTAAGTGACGATTTCGTTGCCGCGACCGGCGAAATCTTTAGCCTTCGCAAGCTGACGGCGGCGGTCGGCCAGCGTGCCGAGTTCTTCCAGCGGCAAGGTGTAAAGCCGCAACGCTTCGGCGGCATTGATGCGCGCGCCGTCCCAAACTTTTTGTAGCAACTCGTCGAGTGATGCGTCGTAAATCACGGTGGAAAACTAACAGGTTAAAGCGCGCGAATCAAATGGCAGATGACTCACCGCGTTCTTTTAAATTTCTCCGGCGGCAAGTTCGCCAGCGCCTCGCTCACGGCTTGAACGATTTCCGTTTTGCCCAACGCCTGCGCCGCGCGCGCGCGATGCAACCACGCCTCGACCATTTGCGGGTCGAGCGCGAGCGCCCGCTCCGCGCATTCCAGCGCCTGCGCGTGCCGACCAAGCTGGCCGTTCATGCTCGCGAGATTGGCCCAGCCGAGCTGGTTGCCCGGATCGATTTGCAGCGCCTGCATCAAACACTGCGCCGCGTCCACCGGTCGGTTCATCGCGCCAAATAATAAAGCCGCCAGATTATTCCACGCCTTGAAATCTGAACCGTCCAGCTTCAGCGCGCGGCGATAACTGGTTTCCGCATCAATCAATCGGCCCGCCGCCGCCAGCGCGATGCCGGAATAATACCACGCTTTCGCGTCCGCTGGCGTTTCCGCCGCCCACGCCTGTGCGAACGCCAGCGCCTCCGGCCAGCGCGCTTGTTCGCAAAGCGATCGCGCGTGCGCAATTTTTTCTGACGGACTGACTGCCATCGTTAAATTGTTCCAACTCCACGCGGACAAGACAATTCTTGTTTGAAAAATTCCGTGTTCATCGCGGGCGCGTGTGGTTAATTTGTCTCGCCGATGCCGCCGAAACCTAAATTTTCCGCCCGCGACCGCGTGCTCTCACAATGGCGTGGCGTGGATTACGCGCCGCTCGAAGTCGCGCGCAGCACACCCGCGCGCTTGCCGAGCGAAGTGTTGCCTGCGCTCATGAAAGAGCTGCGACTCGATTCACGTCAGGCCGAAGCTGAAGTCGTAAAAGTCTGGAACTCACTTATTGATCCGGTCGTCACCGCGCACGCGCAGCCAGTGAATCTGCACAAAGGCACTTTGTTTGTTAACGTGGATAGCAGCGTGTGGCTCACGGAAATCGTCCGTTACCGCCGCAAAGAAATTCTCGAACGCCTCCAACACAGCTTCGGCAAATCCGTCATCCAGAAGATTTCTTTTCGCATCGGGTAAGTTGCTTACGCCAGCAACTTCATCTGCGCGGGCGTGAGTAGCCACGCGAGCGTCGCGCATTTTCCAGCACGCAGATTTTCCAACTCCAGTTTCGCCAGTCCGGCTTTTTTTAACGCAAAACCGGCGCCGACTTTCCCGGTCACCAGCAGCGAAATCAACTCGCTCAAATCAGGTTCGTGACCGACGAGCAAAATGTTTTCCGGAATTTTTTTTAGTTTAAGAATTCTGGAAACAAGTTTCTTAGCGTCGCCGCCGGGCTTTAATTCATCAGCAAATACAACTTGTTCCCGTAATTTTAAATCTGCCGCTACGATTTCCGCCGTCTGCCGCGCACGCACGAGCGGACTGGATAAAATCACCTCAATATTTGTTTTCAGCGCGCGCATGGCGGCAGAGATTTTGTTCAATTGTCTTTTGCCTTTCGCGGTGAGTGGACGTAGATGGTCGCTGGCAAAATGAAATTCTTCGCGCTCCACCGCGAGTCCGTGACGCAGGAGAAAAAGGTTCATGCCGGAACATACACCGCGTCGCATCATTCGCAAATGTCCGTGAAATGTCACAATTTACTTTTTGGTTTAGCCGCTAAAGTTTTTTATGCTGCCCGCGATGCAAACCGCGCGCCGCGCCGTCATTGACGTTGGCACCAACTCGGTCAAGCTGCTCATCGCCGATGTGGCGGGGGTGGACGTGCGTCCTGTCCACGAAGAAAGCCGGCAGACGCGCCTCGGCAAAGGCTTCTACGAAACCCATCGGCTTCAACCTGAACCCATCGCCCGCACCGCTGAAGCCGTCTGGGAATTTTTTGAAACCGCGCGTGAACGCAGTGCGACTTCCATCCGTGTCATCGCTACCAGCGCCGCGCGCGACGCGATGAATCCACGCGATTTGACGAACGCCATCGAAAAGGCGTCCGGCCTGAAAACAGAAATCATCACCGGCGCGCGCGAGGCGGATTGGGCGTTTCAAGGCGTGGCCACCGATGCGGAGCTGGCGCAACATCCTTTGCTGTTGCTCGACGTGGGCGGCGGCAGCACGGAATTTATTTTGGGTCATGGCAAAGAAAAAAGTTTTGCCCACAGCTTTCCGCTCGGCACGGTCCGCCTGATGGAGAAATTTCCGCACAGCGATCCGCCCACGCGGAGTGAGTTCACTAATTGCCGCGATTGGCTGAAAGATTTTCTGCATCACGAAGTGCGGCCGCAGCTCGAACCGGCGTTGAAAAACCTCGCGCGCGAAAGCTGGCTGGTCGGCACTGGTGGGACGACTAGTATTCTCGCGCGGCTGGAAAAAAAACTCGACCGCTTCGACCGCGAAAAAATCGAGCGAACGGTTTTGACGCTGGAACAAGTCAAAGCGCACCGAAAAAATTTATGGAAATTGCCGCTCGCTGAGCGCAAGGAAGTGCCCGGCCTGCCGAAATTGCGTGCGGATGTGATTCTCACCGGTGTATTGATTTATGAAGCGGTGATGGAAGAATTCGGCTTCAAAGAAGTGCACATCAGCACGCGCGGCTTGCGTTTCGCGGCGGTGATGGATTAATCACCCGCCGCGCAGCGGCTCGGCAATTCAAGATTGTTTTGTGCCGGTGAAATAATACTTTGTCGCCAAGCAACTCCGTAAAAAAACATGCCTAAACTGACCATCCACGACTTATTTGCCGCCAAAAAGAGCGGTCGCACCTTCACGGAAATCCGCACGAGCAATTTGAATGAAGCGCTGGCCTGCGCCGCGGCCGGTGTGGAAATGATCATGTGCATGGAGGAAGATTTGCCGGTGATTCGTCCCGCGGTGCCGGATGTTTTCATCGTTGCTGCGCACAACGTCAACGACCCGCGCGCGGCGAGTCCGGAGCAAGCGGTTTCCGCCGGATTTCGATTGATGAACGCCGGTGCGGACGCGGTGTATTCTGCGTTGAGTATGAAATGCGTCGAGGCAATGGCGCGCGAATACATTCCGGTGATCGGCCACATCGGTTTTGTGCCGTATCGTTCCACCTGGATCGGCGGCGTGCGAGCGGTGGGCAAAACCGCCGCCGAAGCGCGTCAGGTTTTCGACGCGGCCAAAGCGTATCAAGATGCCGGTGCCATCGGCGTGGAGATTGAAATTGTTCCCGCCAAGGTCGCCGAAGAAATCAACCAGCGTTTGGAAAAATTGATTTTGATTTCCATGGGCAGCGGTCTTGGCACGATTCAATATCTGTTCGCCACCGACGTGCTCGGCACGAACACCGGCCACATTCCGCGTCACGCCAAAGTTTACGGTCAGATCGGCAAGGAAGAAGCGCGCGTCCAACAGCTCCGCGTGGAAGCATTCAAGGCACTGCGCGACGAAGTCCAGAGCGGCGCTTATCCGGAAGAAAAACACACCCTGAAAATCAAAAGCGAAGAACACGCAGCGTTTTTGAAAAGTTTAGATTGAAAAAATTTTGCCCGGCCCGGTGTTCTCTGTGACTCTGTGGCAACATTATGCGCGTTTTAATTGTCGGTTGCGGTTACGTCGGTCTGCCGCTCGGCATCGAGTTGGTGCGACAAGGCCACACCGTTTTCGGCCTGCGCCGCAGCGCGCTTGCGGAAGCGGAATTGAAAGCCGCTGGCATCACGCCGCTCCACGCCGACATCACCCAGCCGGACTCGCTGAAAAATCTACCACGCGATGTTGATTGGGTTGTGAACTGCACCGCGTCCGGCGGCGGCGGCGCGGACGATTACCGGAAAATTTATCTGGAAGGCAATCGCAACCTCATCGCGTGGCTCGCCGGTTCGCCGCTGAAAAAATTCGTCTACACGAGCAGCACCAGTGTTTACGCGCAAAACGACGGCTCTACCGTCACGGAAAAAAGTCCGATCGCGCCGGACGCGGAAACTTCCAAAGTTCTGGCCGAGACGGAAAAACTTCTGCTCACAGCGGTGGTTGAACGCAAGTTTCCCGCCGTCATTTTACGGGTGGCGGGCATTTACGGCCCGGCGCGCGGACATTCCTTCAAACAATTTTTGCGCGGCGATGCGCGGATTGAAGGTGACGGCGCGCGTTGGTTTAACATGATTCATCGCGACGATGTCATCGGCGTCATCATTGCGGCGTTACACGCTGCGCCCGCCGGAGAAATTTTTAACGCTGCGGACAACGCGCCCGTAAGTCAGCGGGATTTTTTTGCGTGGCTGGCGGCGGAATTAAATCGTCCCCTGCCGCCAATGGTTTTGGCCGACGCCGAAATCTGGCGGAAACGCGGTGTGACGAACAAGCGCGTGAGCAACGCAAAGCTCCACGCGGAATTGAAATACGAATTTAAATTTCCCGATTTCCGCGCCGGTTACGCGGCAGAAATCGCGCGGCTGACTTCGGAAGATTTTCCCGTTTGAATTTTTGCCGCAATCTTGGTTTTTTGAAGACATGAATGCGTTCAAACATTTTTCTCTCGGCGGTGCGTTGATGATTTTGGTGGCACTGGCGGTCGGCTGCGACACCGTTCCTGTGACGGGGCGAAAGGAATTCACCGGCCTTGTTTCGCACAATCAGGAAATGCAATTGGGCTTGAGCAGTTTTAACCAGTTGAAGCAGACGACGCCCATCAGTCACGATCCGGCGGCGAATGCGTTGGTGCAAAAAGTTGGCAAACGGATCGCGGCGGTCGCCAGTGCGGATATGCCAGGCGCGCAATGGGAATTCGTCGTGTTTGAAAGTCCGGTGGCGAATGCGTTTTGTCTGCCGGGTGGAAAAATTGGCGTTTACACCGGCATTTTACCGATCACAAAAGATGAAGCGGGTTTGGCCACGGTCATCGGCCACGAAGTGTCGCACGCGGTCGCGCGGCACGGCGCAGAGCGGATGAGCGAGGCGATGTTGGAACAGATGGGCGGACAAATTTTGGGCATGTCATTGTCCGGCTATAATCCGCAGGTGCAACAGATGGCGAGCGTGGCCTATGGCTTTACGACGCAAGTGGGCCGCGAATTGCCACACAACCGCGCGCAGGAATCCGAGGCGGATCACATCGGGCTGATTTACATGGCGCGCGCGGGTTACGACCCGCAGTCGGCGGTGCAATTCTGGCAGCGCTTCATGCAATACAACCAGCAGCACGGCGGAAATAGCACGCCAGTATTTCTGCGCACGCATCCGCTGGATGAAACGCGCATCCGGCAACTACAACAGTGGATGCCGCAGGCGGAGGCGCAGTATCATCCACAAAATTAAAAAGCGTTGCGCGATTTGCATCGCAACAACGCCTTGATTGGTTCGGGTGAAAATCAGACCGCGCTGTCGCCCTTTTCGTCGGTGCGGATACGCGTGGCTTCTTCGATGTTCGAGATGAAAACCTTGCCGTCACCGATTTTACCGGTCTTCGCGGCCTTGATGATGGCGGCCACGGCGGCGTCTTTCAGATTGTCGGCGACGACGGTTTCGACTTTGATTTTCGGCAGGAAATCCACGGTGTATTCGCTACCGCGATAGATTTCCGTGTGACCTTTTTGGCGGCCAAAGCCTTTGACTTCGCTGACCGTCATGCCTTAGATGCCGAGTTCGTTCAACGCGTCTTTGACGTCCGTTAGCTTGAACGGTTTGATGATGGCTTCAATTTTTTTCATAGGTTGCTATTCATTATACGCACTTTCACCGTGTTGGGAAAGGTCTAGTCCAATACTTTCTTCCTCCTGATCCACGCGCAGACCGATGCCCGCGTCGACGATTTTCAAAATGATGAACGTGCCCACACCGCTCAACACGGCGGTAAACAGCACGCCGATGAGTTGATTGAAAAATTGATGCGAACTGCCCGCGAGCGAAACCGCCAGGCCGTTGGCCTTGAAGGTCGTTGCGATGGCGGGATTCACATCCGCGCTCGCCAGAAAACCGAGCATCAACATGCCGATGATGCTGCCGACGCCGTGCACGCCGAATACGTCGAGCGAATCGTCGTAATTGAAAACGGATTTGATTTTGGTCACCGCAAAATAACAGACCACACCCGCCGTGAGGCCGATGCAAAATGCCGCGGGAATTGTTACGAAGCCTGACGCAGGTGTAATCGTCGCCAGTCCCGCAACCATCCCGGCCGCTGCACCGAGCACGCTGGGACGACCTTTCAATTTCCATTCCACTGCCGCCCAACTTAACGCCGCCGCTGCTGCTGAGAAATGGGTTGCCGCAAAAGCGCTAGTTGCGAGCGTGCCAGCGTTCAGTGCGCTACCGGCATTAAAGCCAAACCAGCCGACCCACAAAAGCCCGGTGCCGATTAGCGATAATACGACATTGTGCGGCACCATCGGTTCGCGCGGGAATCCGGAGCGTTTGCCGATCATGATGGCAAAGACGAGCGCCGAAACGCCGGAGCTGATGTGCACCACCGTGTCGCCGGCGAAGTCGAGCACGGGAATTTTACCACCGAGCGCCCAGTTGAAATAGCCGCCCTTGCCCCAGACCATATGGCACAGCGGCAGGTAAATGACCGTCATCCACGCGAGCATGAACACCACATACGCCTTGAATTTGACGCGTTCCGCCACCGCGCCGCTGATAAGCGCGGGCGGGATGATGGCAAACATCATTTGAAACAACATGAACGTCTCCGCTGGAATCGTCGGTGCGTAATCCGCGTCCGGCGCGGCTCCGATGCCTTTCAAAAATAAATGCGTCAGCGGATTGCCGCAAAAGGCGTTGCCCGCGCCAAATGCCATGCTGTAACCAAACACCATCCACAGCGCCGAAATCAGCGCCATCAAAATCAGACTATGCATCATGGTGGACAAAACATTTTTCGTTCGCACCAAGCCGCCGTAAAACAGGATCAAACCGGGCGCGGTCATCATCAGCACCAGCGCGGAACTGACGAGCAGCCACGCGTTATCGCCGTTGTTAATGGTCACCAAGGGAGCAACGGACGACTGAATTTGAGGCGTCGCATCGGCTCCAAAAACCGGAAAACTGCAGAAAATCAAGCATGAGCAAAGCAAAATTAATCGTCTCGCAGAATGAGCAGGGTTCATGGACGCGCAGTTCACCAAAAAGCTTCTTCGCTGTCAACTTCCCGCTTCAGTTTAAGAAACATTTCGACGCCGCACGCTTTCATGTTTAATTTTCCCGTCGCAATGTCCGCCGAAGTTCAACTCACTCCCATGATGGCGCAGTATCGCCGCATCAAAGGCGAACTGCCGAAGGATGCGCTGCTGCTCTTTCGCCTCGGCGATTTCTACGAGATGTTTTTTGACGACGCCCGAGATGGCGCTCAGCTCCTGAATCTCTCGCTTACCGCGCGCAACGGTGTGCCGATGTGCGGCCTGCCGTTTCACGCGGCGAACAACTACATCTCGCGTGTCCTGAAAGCCGGACGCAAAGTCGCCATCTGCGAACAGACTGAAGAAGCGAAGCCCGGCAAGCTCGTCAACCGCGAGGTCACGCAAATCCTTTCGCCCGGCACGCACTTCGATGAACGCATGCTGGTAGCGGAGCGAAACAACTTTCTCGCCGCCGTCAATCCGTCGGGAAAAATCTTCGGCCTCGCGCTGGTGGATTTGACCACGGGCGATTTCATGACGACGGAACTGGAAAGCGAAGCCGCATTGCTCACCGAGCTCGAACGCCTGCGCCCTGCGGAAATTATTTTCCCGACAGAAGCCGTCTCGCTCCGCGATTCCTTGCGCGGCGCGTTTCAGATTTTGAGCGGCTACGACGACTGGACCTTCGCACCGGAAACCGCGTTCTTCACGGTGAAGGAGCATTTCAAAGTCGCCACGCTCGACGGTTTCGGACTGAAGGACAAATCCGCCGCCATCGGCGCGGCGGGCGGCGCGCTGCATTACCTCGCGCAAAATTTGCGGCGCGACGTGAAACACCTCACGCGCATTTCGTTCTATCGTCGCAGTGATTTTCTCACGCTGGATTACACCACGCTGCGGCATCTGGAGATTCTTGAACCGCAACATCACGATGCGCCGCGCAATTCTTCGCTCTACGGCGCGCTGAACCGCACCGCCACGCCGATGGGCGCGCGTCTGTTGCGCCACTGGCTCTCGCAACCGCTCGCCGGTGTGGAGCCGATCCGCCGTCGTCAGGAAGCGGTGCAGACGTTTCTGGAAAACACCTTTGGCCTCGATAGTTTTCGCCAGCAACTCGCGAATGTCCGCGACTTGGAACGCACGATTGGCCGCTTGAGTTCTGGCAGCGGCAATGCCCGCGATCTCGTCGCGCTGAGAACGGCGTTGGAACAGATTCCTGCACTGAAACAAACTTTGGCGACGGTTAATTCCGCAGGCACGGCGTTGATTGCTGATTTGAACAGTCAGGTTTCGGAATCGCCCGACCTCGTTGAATTGATTTCCCGGGCCATTGTGGATGAACCGCCGTTGCCGATCAAAGAAGGCGGCATGATCCGCGACGGTTTTGACGCAAACCTCGATGAGCTTCGCAATGCCCAGCGCGGCGGTAAAGATTGGATCGCCAAATTGCAGGCCGACGAAATCGAGCGCACCGGCATCACGTCGCTGAAAGTGCGGTTCAATTCTGTTTTCGGTTATTACATTGAAGTCACCAAGTCGAACCTCGACAAAGTTCCGCCACATTACATCCGCAAGCAGACCGTCGCTAACGGCGAACGCTTCATCACGCCGGAGCTGAAAGACATGGAGGGTAAAATCCTCGGTGCGGAGGAACGCAGCGTGAAGTTGGAATACGAAATCTTCCAGCGCGTGCGCGAAGAAGTGCTCGCGCAGATGAATCGCATTCAGCAGACGGCGTCCGCTTTGGCGCAGCTCGATGTGCTTGGCGGGTTTGCAGAGACTGCGCGGCTCCACAACTATTGCCGGCCGCAAGTTGCCGATGAAGGTGTGTTGCAAGTCCGCGATGGCCGGCATCCGGTATTGGAGCAGCAGCTGGTTGAGGAACGCTTCGTGCCGAACGACACGGGATTCCATGCCGAACTCCAGATCGCTCTCATCACCGGGCCGAACATGGCGGGCAAATCCACCTACATCCGGCAGGTCGCGCTGCTCGCGCTTCTGGCGCACACGGGCAGTTTTGTTCCCGCCGCCGAGGCGCGCATTGATCTCGTTGACCGCATTTTCACGCGCATCGGCGCGAGCGATGATTTGTCGCGCGGACAATCCACGTTCATGGTGGAGATGACCGAGACGGCGAACATTTTGAACAACGCCACGGCGTGCAGCCTCATCGTGCTGGACGAAATCGGGCGCGGCACCAGCACGTTCGACGGCTTGTCGCTCGCGTGGAGCATCGTCGAGCATCTGCACAATCAGGTCGGCGCGAAAACTTTGTTTGCGACGCATTATCACGAGTTGACCGAACTCGCCGCGCGTCTGCCGCGCATCAAAAATTTCAACGTCGCCGTGCGCGAGTGGCATGACCAGATTGTTTTTCTGCGCAAAATCGTCGAAGGCGGCACGGATAAAAGTTACGGCATTCAAGTCGCGCGGCTTGCCGGCGTGCCGAAGGAAGTTTTGGAACGCGCAAAACAAATTCTTGGCAACTTGGAAGAATCCGAACTTACGCCGGAAGGCAACGTGCGTCCGCCGCGCCGCGCGCAAGACCGCGAAAAATTAAAAAAACTCGCGCCGCCGCCGGAGTTGGATTTGTTCGGGTGAAAACGCGGAGACAGAATTCAAACCGCGAAATACGCCAACCACGCGAAGCGGAAAATCCCAAAGGGATTTAATCATTCAGCCCGGCGTTGGCCGATGCAATCGGACTACGCCGGGTGACGAAACAAAATGGCAACAACCCTGAAAGGGTTGAATTCATTATGCGAACGGCGATGCAACCCTTTCAGGGTTGGCAATTTTTCGGGACGTGAACCCAGGGTAGCCGCTGCGCGTCAACCCTGGGCTGAATGATGGAATCCCGTTGGGATTCACGCGGCGCTTGTTGACGCGTGATCTGCCGTTTGATCTACTCTGGCAAATTCAAAATGGCCAGCGTCACCATCAAACTAATTCTCAAGAACGGGAACGCGCAAAGCCTGCGTGTGGCTGAAATTTCCAATTGGAATGGAATCGCTCTGGCAACACCACGGACAGACCTGGCTGGTCTTTTGACACTGAAAGAATCAAAACACGCTGGCGTCTACCTTCTCACGGGAATCAATACTCAACTGGAAAAGCCGAAGGCATATATTGGCGAAGCGGAAGAAGTTGGTAAACGTTTGAACCAGCATTTAGCCAAAGAATTCTGGGTGCAGGCTATCGCATTTGTCAGCCGAGACGACAACTTAACAAAGTCGCATTTCAAATATCTTGAGGGACGGCTGATTGAAGAAGCGCAAAAGATTGGCAGCTTTGATTTGGAAAACGACGTGAAGAGTGGGGCAAAACTACCAGAGTCGGACAGGGATGACATGGAGGGCTTTCTCGATCACGTCCGACAACTCCTTCCGATTTTGGGCTGTGATCTTCTTGTGCCTGCGATTCAGGCTGCACAAAACAAGAGCAGTCTAATTTGCAAAATTAAAGAACTGACAGCGCGCGGGCAACGAAGTGCAAAAGGTTTTGTGGTCTTCAAAGATTCACAAGCGGCTGGCCAGCTTCGCAACTCGGCGCAAACACGGGGCGGATGGATTATTAAAATCCGCAATCGCCTTCTTGAATCCAAAGTTTTGGTTACAGAAGGTGAACACCTTGTTTTCGCTCGCGATTACGAATTTGATAGCCCAAGCGCTGCTGCCGCAATTGTTCGCGGTGGAAATGCAAACGGTCTGACTGAATGGCGAACCGCTGAAGGAAAAACCCTTAAAGCGATCGAAGGCTTGGCTTAATTATTCAAACAGAATTTCTTTCGCGTGGTTCGTGTGGTTCGCGGTGGCAATTCCCGTCGTAATAATTCTCGCGCGGCGCGGCAGATAGATTTATTTTCCCGCGCAACTGATGCCGCCCGTCGCTGCCACCACCAATTCCAAGCTGAAGAATTTTCTCCAGAAATTTCTCGTGCTGCGGAGTGCGCCGCGCGAGTTGTGGATCATTTACCTCGCCTACATTCTCGAAAATCTCGCCTACAAAGTCGGCGCGGCGGGCGTGCTGCCGCTGTGGCTTTCGTCCGACCTCGGGTTCAACGATGTGAAGGCCGGCGCGATGATCGCGACGTGGTCGGCCATCATGACGCTGATCACGGTGATGATCGGTTCGCTGACGGACGCGCTCGGCATCCGCCGGACTTTTCTGCTCGGTTTCTGTGTCTGCCTCGTGTCGCGGAGCGTGATGGCGATGACGGTTGAAAAATGGATCGTGCTGCCGTTCGGCCTGTATTTGCAGGCGATTGGCATCGCGCTCATGATTCCGGTGATGGTCGCGGCGGTGAAAAAATATTCCAACGCGGCGCAACGGTCGGTGGCGTTCTCGCTGTATTACGCGCTGATGAATCTGGGTTACGCCATCGGCGACGGCATCTTCGACCGCGTGCGCGGTGCGCACGGTCTGGGCGAACACGGTCACTGGCTGCTGCCGGTTTTTGGCACGGATTTGAGCAGTTACCGCGTGCTGATTTTGCTCGGCGTGTTTTTTACTGTGCCGGGGTTGATTATCGTCTGGTTCTTTCTGCGCGACGGCGTGGAGATGACGGAGAACGGCGTGGTCATTGCCGAAAAACCGGCGGCGCGGGCGAAATCAATTTCGTGGTTGTCGGCACTGCTGACCAGTTGCCGCGAGACGGTGAAAAAAACCATCCACATTTTTTCCGACCTGTGGCGGCAACCCGCGTTTTACCGTTTTTTGGTTTTCATGACGCTGGTCGTCGGCGTGCGGATGATTTTTTACCACGTCTTTTACACGTTTCCAAAATACGGCATCCGCGAACTCGGCGACGGCGCGCCGGTCGGTCAGTTGAGCGGGATGTTAAATGAAATTTTGATTCTCGTGTTCGTTCCCATTTGCGGCGTGCTCACGCAAAAAATCACCGCTTACCGCATGGTCACGATTGGCAGTTTGATTTCTTCGCTGTCGGTTTTTTTTCTCGCGCTGCCGGCGGTGTGGTTCAAGCCGCTCGCGGACGGCTGGCTCGGAAATCTGATCGGCCATCAATGGCTTGGTGTGGTTGGCCCGGTGAATCCGCTCTACATTTCCATTTTCTTTTTCATCGCGCTGCTGTCGGTCGGCGAAGCGTTGTGGTCGCCGCGCCTTTACGAATACGCCGCCGCCATTGCGCCCAAAGGACAGGAAGCTTCCTACATGGCACTTTCGATGCTGCCGTATTTTCTGGCAAAATTTTGTGTCGGCGGCACGTCCGGCTGGCTGCTGGCGAAATACTGTCCCGAAGTCGGCGCGCGTCATCCCGAAACGATGTGGTTCGCCATCGGCTGCATGGCGCTCGTGACGCCGGCGGGAACATTTATTCTCCGCAAATATATTCAAGTCCACGAAGACGGACGCTGAACAAAAATTAATATGTCAAACAACCTTGTTTCCGAAAAACTCCGGCGACTGGAAATTTCCGGTCGCGTCGCAATCGGCAGTGGCCACGGCGGTTTGCCGCTCGTCAAAATCAACACGCCGTGGAGCACGGCAGAAATTTATCTGCACGGCGCACACATCGCCGGCTTTCAGAAAAACGGCGAGCCGCCGCTGATTTTCATGAGCGCGAAAAGTTTTTTCGCCACGGGCAAACCGATTCGCGGTGGCGTGCCAATTTGTTTTCCATGGTTCGGCAACCGCGACGGCGAACCGAGTCACGGCTTCGCACGCCTCACAGAGTGGGAGCTCGTTAACACCGCCACAGCGCCGGACGGCACGGTGACGCTGACGCTCGCGTTGCCGGGAATTTCCGGCAACTCCAAATGGAATTCCTTGCGCACAGAATTTGTCGTCACGGTTGCCGACAAACTCACGATGGAATTGACCACGACCAGCGAATCGTGCGACGGCGCGTTGGAGATCGAGAATTGCCTGCACACTTATTTTCACGTCGGCGACATCAGTGCCGTTTCGCTCACCGGACTGCAAGGTGCGCCGTTCGATGACTTTGCTTTTGGCGCGGGTGGTGTCCGACGCGCGGCGGACGGGACCGCTTTGCGCATCACGCAGGAGACGAATCGCGTTTATCCTGACAACGCCGCGATTGTTGAAATCATTGACGAAAAACTGCAACGAAAAATTCGCGTGGAGAAATATAATTCCAACTCAACCGTCGTTTGGAATCCGTGGACGACGCAGAAAATGCCCGAGGATTGGGGCGCGAACGAACATTTGAACATGGTCTGCGTGGAATCCGGCAACGTGAAGCAGAACAAAATTTTCCTCGCGCCGGGAGCAACTTCGGCTTTGAAAGTGGTTTTGAGCAGCGCGCCGCTGAAATGATTTCGCTGTCTGAAATTCAGCCCGCCGGTGTGGACTTGGTCGCCCAAGTGGAAGAAATCTTTTCGCCGAGCGGCATTCTGTCTAAGGCGAGCAATTTTGAATTTCGCCCGCAGCAGCAGGAGATGGCCGTGGCCGTAGCGCGCGCGTTGCAAAATCGCGAGCACCTCGCGGTCGAAGCCGGCACCGGCGTTGGAAAAAGTTTGGCATATTTGATTCCGGCGATTCTTTTCGCCGTCGCGCAAAAGAAAAAAGCCATCGTCTCGACGCACACGATCAATCTGCAGGAACAGCTAACGGAAAAAGATTTGCCAATGTTGGCGGCGGTTTTGGGCTCGCTGCCGGAGCCGGTGAAGTTCAGCTACGCGATGCTCAAGGGCCGCGCGAATTATCTCTGCACGCGCCGCTTGCAAAAGGCGATGCAGCAATCCGGAAATCTTTTTACATCGTCCGAGGCCGAGGAATTGCAGCGCATCTACGAATGGTCCAAGACGACCAAGGACGGCAGCCTGTCGGATTTTTCCATCGAGTCGGACGCGAAAGTCTGGGCGCAAGTGTGCTCGGAACGCGGATTGTGTTCGCCGAAAACATGCGGGCATCAGTCGGATTTTGCGCGCGACCATGAGACGTGTTTTTTCCAGCGCGTGCGGAATCGGATTCTGTCTGCGGACGTGGTGATTTTGAACCACACATTATTTTTCACGCTGCTCGGCGGCGTGGATGAAGAATTGGAAGGCGGCATTTTGTTCAAGAACGACTTCGTCGTTTTTGATGAGGCGCACACGATGGAAAGCGTGGCGTCGCGGCATATTGGCTTGAGTGTGTCGAGCGGACAGGTGCGCGATTCGCTAAATCGGCTGTGGAATCCGCGCACGGAAAAAGGTCTGCTCGCGACGTTGCGCCAAGGCAAGGCGGTGAAACTGGTCGCGGAAATTCTGATCGAATCCGACAAATTTTTTGAAAATGTTGAGTCGGCGTGCGAGGAAATTTCAGCGGCGGCGAAACCAAAATTTGGCGGCGAAAGTGGACGCAAGCGGGCGTGGACGGAATTGCGGATTCGTCGCGCGGAACTCGTAAAAGACAATGTCACGTTGCCGATTCAGCGTTTGCGCGAAGCGGTGAGCGAGCTGGTGAAATTGAGCGATGACAAAGACATCGGGCAGGAACTCATCGAATGCAACCGGCGGCTGGGCGAGCTGAAAATTGAAGTCGCGGAATTTTTGAGCCAGCAGGCAGACGACCATGTTTACTGGGTCGAGCGCAGCGGCAAGACGCAGCGAAATCTTTCACTCAACGCGGCGCCGGTGGACGTGGCCGAATATTTGCGGCTGCGGCTGTTTGAAAGCGATACCAGCGTGGTGATGACGAGCGCGACGCTCGCGACAAATTCAAATTCGCAATCCGGCTTGAATTATTTTTCCAGGCGCGTCGGCTGCGAATCCGCGACGATGCTGCAGGTCGGCACGCCGTTTGATTATGAGCGGCAGATGAAATTGTTTGCGGTAAAAAAAATGCCGGATCCGCGCGAGGCCGGTTATGCGGATGCTCTGATTCATTGGGTGGAACATTTTGTCCGGCAGACGCACGGCAAGGCGTTCGTTTTGTTCACGAGTTACAAGTTGATGCAGGAAGTTGCGGAACGGATGCGGCCGTTTTTTGAGGAATTGAAACTGGAGTTGTTTGTTCAAGGCACCGGCACGCCGCGCTCGACGATGCTGGAAAAATTCAAGGACGACACGGATTCGGTCTTGTTTGGCACGGATAGTTTTTGGCAGGGCGTGGATGTGCCGGGGGAAGCGTTGAGCAACGTCATCATCACGCGGCTGCCGTTCGCGGTGCCGGATCATCCGCTCATCGAGGCGCGGTTGGAAGCGATCGAAGCGCGCGGCGGAAATTCGTTCGGGGAATTTTCTTTGCCGGAAGCGATTTTGAAATTTCGTCAGGGCGTCGGGCGTTTGATCCGCACGAAGACGGACACGGGAATCATTGTGGTGCTGGACAACCGGATTTTGACGAAGCAATACGGCCAGGCTTTTCTCGACGCGCTGCCGAAATGTCCGGTGGAAATTATTTAGCGATGAACGGTCACGAAATTCTCAAGCTCATCGGCGGAATTCTGGCGTTGGTGATGTATCTGCCGATGATTCTGGAAATTGTCGGCTCGCGCGGCGCGGGGCAGAGCTTTGCGACGTGGGGACTGTGGGCAGTGCTGGATTCCATGCTGACCATCACACTGTGGCAACAGCACGGAAATTATTTTCTGTCGCTGGGCTTTGCGCTAGGCGGCATCGTGCTGGCGGCGTTTTTGTTGCGACAGGGCAACTGGTCTTGGGGCAAATTTGAAACGGTTATTGCGCTGATGGTGCTGGCGAGTCTCGCGGTGTGGAAATTTAGCGGGACACGCAATGCGACTATTGCGGTGACGACGGCAGTGTGTCTTGCGGGTGTTCCGGGCTTCGTGGAGATGCTGCGCAATCCGCAACCGGCGGCAGGCAAACTCTGGGCGGGTTTTACCGTGGCAAATATTTTTGCGTTCTTTGGTGGCACGGCGATGACGGTGGAAGAACGTCTCGTGCCGTTGGCGTTCACAGTGTTGTGCGGGTTGATGGTCGTGGCGTGCTGGTGGCCCAAAAAAACTTCACTCTAAAATTCGCGCGGAAATCAACGGCGCGGTTTCTTAACTTGTGCGGGGAAAGCGGGCTTGGTAATTTAAGGCGTCAGTTTTTCCCCACGCCTGTCCGATGGTGTAATGGTAGCACAGAGCTCTTTGGAGGCTTTAGTCATGGTTCGAATCCATGTCGGACAACCAACAAAACAAAGGCGTTGGGACTTCGCATAGTTTCTTGCACAGATTTTGCACAACATCACCCAAATTTTTTGACCCGTGCCAAGTTCCCGCTCCTAGCTGAATTCAAAGGCCAACTCGTCACCATTTATCAACCCGCCAAGGGTTTTCCCTACTCGGTAGCGAGTCCCATCTTCGTTATGTCGAGTTGGCGGAGAGTATCCATGACATTGACCATGATTTGGTAATCGGCTTCGTCGGCACCTTTGACGACGACGCCGAGGTCCGGGTTGGCGGTCTTGAGTTGTTGGAGTTTATCCTTCAACTGCGGGACGGTGACCACTTCATCGTTGAGCGTGATCTGGCCGGCGGCGCTGACGTTGATGCGGCTGGGTTTGGGCTTGGGCTTGTTGTCCACCGGTGGGGGTTTGCCCGAAGGTAAATTGATTTCCAGATTGTTCACTAACTGCGGGGTGGTGATGATGAAAATGACCAGCAGCACGAACACGAGGTCGAGCAGCGGCGTGATGTTCAACTCGCTCAACGTGCTGTGCCCGCGTTTGGAGGTTTTCTTCAAGCTCATGGGGTCAACACGGGTTCGGTTTCTTCCTGCACGTCAAAGCGGATAATCACGTTCGGCGGAAAGTTCGTCGGCGGGCGG
>Ga0164297_10000788_pt1 | contig 37004 bp, 36 predicted proteins | sample GEODES058metaG_FD_113539 | JGI IMG/M metagenome (GOLD analysis project Ga0164297, IMG submission 113539) | Dystrophic lake water microbial communities from Trout Bog Lake, Wisconsin, USA - GEODES058 metaG | ecosystem: Environmental > Aquatic > Freshwater > Lake | place: USA: Trout Bog Lake... | reverse complement strand
ATCGAGCGCACCGGATCCTTCACGCTCTACGGCGACCCGGCCGTGGTGAATTTGTAAAATTCTATGTGGGCAAATGCGACTTGATATTTAAAGTCCGATAGCGTGTGCTTGTGGCAAATGAAAACCAGCCTGCATTTGTTTCAGATCTGTCTGCTTGGGGCGTTTTTATTTCAATCGTTTACTAGTGAAGCGCAACCCGTGGTCAAGATCGCCGACTTCACCACCCACAACCTTTACCTTCGGAGCGACGGTAGTTTGTGGGGCTCAGGCCAAAATTTCTACGGACAATTGGGGGCCGACACCAATCAATGTGAATATACCAATGGCTTTTTGAATGGCGCAAACCTGCTTGTGTGGAGTGGGGTAAAGGCCATTGCGGCGGGTAATGAGCGCAGTTTCTTCGTCAGAAGCGACGGGAGCCTATGGGCCATGGGCGGCAACGGCCCGGGAGTTCTGGGTGATGGCACGATGGAAGACGCCCATCGTCCTATTAAGATTGTGGACAGCGGGGTCGTGGACGTGGTGGCCACTGAGGAATCCACCCTCTTTCTCAAAGACGACGGGAGTTTGTGGGGGTTCGGTTACAATATGTGTGGACAACTGGGCGATGGCGCGGAAAACAATGTGGTCGGCGTTCCGGAAAAAATCGTGGACAGCGGTGTCGCGGCCATTGCCGCCGGAGCGAATCATAGTTTGTTCATCAAAACCGACGGCACCCTTTGGGGCATGGGAAATAATATTTCCGGGCAATTGGGAGATGGCACGGACAAAAATAGCCTCCGCCCGAAACAGCTTGTGGCTGGGAAGGTGACGGGCATGGCCGCCGGATATTACCACAGCTTGTTTATCAAGAGTGACGGCAGTTTGTGGGCCATGGGGCTGAACGATTCTTACCAGTTGGGCAACTGCACATCCGATGATGCCAAGCGTCCCGTAATGGTGGTATCCAGTAATGTCGTAGCGGTCGCCGCCCGTAGATATGGAAGTCTCTTTCTTAAAAGTGACGGGAGCCTCTGGGCCATGGGCGCGAGTTATTTCAACAACTATGGCGAGGGAATTTCATTTGAAACATTTTGCCCGGTGCAGCTCGTGGGCGGCAAAAACGCCCCGTTGGTTGCCAGCTACTATTACAACGCCGCGCTCAAGAACACCGTCAGCGTGTTGGCTAAAAGTTTTAAAAATCAAACTTCTTCCAGCGATGGCACAACTGGGAGCATTACCCAATCGACATTGGCCACGACGAACTTGCCGGGAAGCAATACAATCACCATCGAACTGATGATGGACGGCAATGTGCGCTTGACCTATGGCGGCACGGTCGGAGTCAAATACGCACTGGATCGCGCTTATGAATTGACTGCGACCGAGTGGTTTCCCCAATGCACGAATACTGCCGGCGTTGGCGGAGTGTTGGTCATCACCAACACTCCAGATACAACCAAAAACAACTTCTGGCGCATTCGTTCCATTCCATAACTGAATATTTTACAGCGTATTTTCTGATCTACGGAAAACGTTGCCATTCTTTGCGGCATGGGCAGAATGATCGCATGAACTTCCACCGCAAAATCATCGCGCTCGGATTTATTGTCTTTGGCTTTTGCCATTCGCTTTTGGCGCAATCGTCCGCACCCGCATCGCTGGCTTACGTTTTACAGGCGGATTCATTGGCGAAAACCAAAGCCGAGGCCGTGGCCAAACTCGCCGCGTGCGGACGCGATTGGATTGTGCTCGACGCGAGTTACAGCACCGACGAGCCGTGGACGACAGAAGATTTGGCGACCATCCGCGCCGGCAAAGTCGGGCGCAAGGTGATCGCGTATCTCTCGATTGGCGAGGCGGAAGATTATCGCGCTTACTGGAATCCCGCGTGGGACGCGAACCACGACGGCAAGCCGGACGCCGGTGCGCCCGCGTGGTTGCTCGGCCAAAATCCCGAGTGGAAAGGCAATTACCGCGTCAAGTATTGGCAGCCCGCGTGGCAGCAAATCATGCTCACCAACGTGGATCAAATCATCGCCACGGGTTTTGACGGCGTGTATCTCGACATCGTGGACGGCTTTGAAACGTTCGAGCAGGACGGAAAAAATTTCATTGATGACCGCGTGAATCCGGAAACGAGCCAAAGCTATCGCCGCGACATGGTGGATTGGGTGAAAGCCATCGCCGCGCGCGCCCGCACGACGAATTCCACCGCGATTGTCATCCCGCAAAACGGCACGCAACTGCTCGTCAACGCGGATTTCATCGCCGCGATTGACGCGGTCGGGGTGGAAGATCTTTTCGCCAATGGCGACAAGCTCCAGAAAGCCGCCGACACGAAATACATTTTGGATTTTCTTTCCGCGATGACCGCCGCGCATAAGCCGGTGCTGGACATCGAATATGCCAAACGCAAACCGATTCAGACGCGCGTCCGCGCAGCGGCGGCGCAAAACGGCTTCGTCGGACTGGTGACCGATCGGCAATTGAAAACGTTGGGCAGTTCCGGAACGAATCCGTAAGCGCGGCAAAAGCGTTGCCATTCTTTCCGGCGCGGGCAAAATAACGGCATGAATTTCCGCGACAAAATTATCGCGTGGGACAAATTGCCGGAGTGGCGAAAACAATTTCGCGCCAGCGGTAAAAAACTTGTCGTCACCAACGGCTGCTTCGACCTGCTGCACCTCGGCCACGTCACCTATCTCGAGAACGCGCGCAATTTCGGCGACGCCCTGCTGCTCGGCGTAAACAGCGACGCGGCCGTGCGCGGCTTGAAAGGCGCGGGTCGTCCGGTAAATTCCGAGACTGACCGCGCGTCGGTTCTTGCCGCGTTGCAAAGTGTGGACGGCGTTTGCATCTTCACCGACAAGACGGCGACAAAATTTCTCGCCGCTGCGCAGCCGGACATTTACGTCAAGGGCGGCGATTACACTTTGGAAACCTTGAATCAAGACGAGCGCCGCGCGGTAGAGTCAGCGGGCGGAAAAATTATTTTGGTTCCGTTCGTGCCGGGAAAATCTACGACTGGCTTGCTCGAAAAAATTTCGCGGCTGTGAAAATTCTTGTCATTTCCATGGCTGGCATCGGCGACACGCTTATTGCCACGCCATTGATTAACGAGCTGCACGCCAACTTCCCCACAGCAACGATTGACGTGCTGGCGATGTGGCCCGGCTCGAAGGATCTGCTGGAGCACAATCCGCATGTCCACCGCGTCTTCCAGAAAAATCTCATCAAGCGCGGAAAGTTCGAGGCGCTGAAATTTCTCTGGTCGCTACGCCGTGAGAAATATCAACTCTCCATCAACACCCATCCGCAAAGCCGTATTCATTATCGCATCGCGGCGTGGCTCGCGGGCGCACAAGTTCGCATCAGCCATGAATACGAGTGTTTTAACGCGCTCGACCGCTGGCTCGTCACCGGCACGTTGCCGCAAGATTACACCCGACATTCGATCGATAATAATTTCGACGTGCTACCGCTCATCGGCGCACAAAAAAAACTTCCAGCACACGCCATGGAATTTTTTCTGACACCAGCAGAGGAAAAGTTCGCTGACGAATTTTGGGCGAAAGCCAGCTTGGCTGGTCGCAAGGTTCTGGGCATCCACGTCGGTTCGGGCGGCACAAAAAATTTGCTGCTGAAACGCTGGCCGGTGAAAAATTACGCCGGTCTGGTGCGGCAGTTGAACAAGGATCGCCCCGACATTCGCGTGCTGTTATTCGGCGGACCGGAAGAAAAGAAGGATCACGAAATCGTCTTGGCACAAGCGAATCGCGAGTTAACCCAAGAAGCGAAAACGAAAAACCTGCGTGAGACGGCGGCGCTAATGAAGCGTTGCAGTGCGTTCTTGAGTGTGGACACGGCGCTGATGCACATCGCGGCGGCATTGAAGGTGCCCAACCAAATCGTCATCGAAGCACCTACGTTGAACGTGACGAACTGGCCTTACGGAAATCAATTCACGCTCGTAAAAAACCCCGTCGTGAACGGGCGCGGACTGGATTTCTACCGTTACGACGGCGGTGACATCAAGGGCACGCGCGATGAATTGCTCGCGTGCATGGAGTCGGTGAAAGTCGCGGACGTCTTCGCGGCGGTAACGAAGCTGATTTGATCAAAGCGTAAAACCTGCCGCCTTCGCGTCGTTGGCAAACATCTTCACAGTATCGAGCGAAAGTTCGGTCAAATCCATTCCTGCCATCTTGATCGCCTTGCCCAGAATGTCATGTGGCACGGTCACGATGTGTGAGCCGCAGTCGTTGGCCTGGAAAATATTCAGCACCTCGCGCACACTCGCCCAGAGAAGTTCCGCCTGCGGCAAATCTTTCAGCACAGTTTTGCTTTGCGTCATGATGCCAACCGGATCCACGCCCGTGTCCGCGATACGTCCGGCGAAAACGGAAACCACTGCTGGAACTTTCGCATTCAAGGCCGCCGTGACACCTTCCACCTGCGCCAATGTGAGCAGCGCGGTGACGTTCAGCTTCACGCCTTCGGCAGCAAGTTCTTTGATGAGCGGCAGCGCGGATTCCCCACGCGAGTTGGTGATGGGGATCTTGACGTAAACATTCTTGCCCCAGCCGTTGATTTTGAGGCCTTGGCGTTTCATCTCGGGAAATTCATCCGAGAAAACTTCCAGCGACAGCGGCTTGACCGTGATGGTCTGCAAGATGTCGCGGGCGAACGCCTCGAAATCGGTGAGCCCGGCTTTGCGCAGGAGCGTGGGGTTTGTGGTGAGACCTTGGATGAGCGGATTGGCATTGAGTTCCAACATGCCTTTTTTATCCGCGCCATCGGCAAAAATTTTCACCGACAAATCTTTCAGCGTTCGCTTCATAAATTTACTTTTTCGTTTGGGACAAAATAATGTCCGCAGCCTCGGTCAAATTGCGAGCGGAAAAATCAGGTTTCTGCTTCAACTGCTCGACATAATTGCCTTCGATGAACACCGTCCGGCAGCCTGCCGCGTAGCCGCAGTCCACATCGCGCCAGCGGTCGCCAACCATCCAGCTCTGCGCGAGATCAATGTCCAGCGCCTTAGCGGCATTAAGTAACATTCCCGGCTTCGGCTTGCGGCAATCGCAGTCCGACACGCCGCGACCGGGGTGATAACAAACCTCGATGCGATCCAGCGCGACGACTTTCGACACCTCAGCATTCATCGCTTCTACCAGTTCGCGCGGCACAATGCCGCGCCCGACATCGGGTTGGTTCGTGGTGAGCACGAGCAGAAAACCGGCGGCTTTCAACTTCGCGCAGGCTTCGGGAACGCCGGGGAGAATTTCAAAATCCGCCATGCTCATCGGCGGAAAAGGCAGGCCGTTCTTGGTGATAGAACGATTGATGACCCCATCGCGATCGAGAAAAACGCAGCGGTGCATTTTTACTTGGTGGATTCCCATTTCGTCTGCGCGACCTTGAGTTTGGGATGCGAGACGAGCAGATGCCACACGATGCCCTGAAACGCCTCGCTGTGCGGCGTGACGTGCGTGGGGTTCACGGTCGGAACGATGACGCACGCGGTGGCCTGTTGCGCGGTGTAACCGCCATCGCGCCCAACAATGCCGACAACCGACGCACCGACTTGCTTGGCGACTTGAATCGCGCTGACGAGATTGGGGCTGACGTTCTTTTCCAGATTGCCGCCGCCGACGGAGAAAATCAGCAGGCCATCCTTCGCATTGATGCGCGAGCCTTTCAGCCATTCAGAGAAAACCGTCGCCCAGCCTTCGTCATTCGTGCGCGCGGTGAGTTCGGAAACGTTGTCCGTGGGCGCGTAGGCTTCGAAGCCGCAAATCTTGCGGAAATCGTTCACCGCATGGCCCGCGTTGCCCGCGCTGCCGCCGACCCCGAGGATGAAGAGGCGCCCGCCGCGCGCGCGGATGGCAGAGAGTTCATCGGCGCATTTTTCAATGGCGGCTTCGTTGAGTTGCGCCGTGACTTGCTGGACTTCCGCCAGAAATTGTTTGGTAAAGCTCATGACTGTTTTGATTGTAGCAATGCTTCCAACTCTGCCAAGCCCGCAGGCGAACCCATTTCGTAAAAACGCTCCGGCACTTCGTAGCCCGCGAGTTGCTTTTCGCGGACGAGCTTCGCCATGACTTCGGCGAGGTCGAACTTCTCATCCGCCGAGTAGCCAGCGAACACGGATGACTTGAACAGACTCAAGCCGTAGTCGATGTGCCGCATCTCCGGCAGGCGGACTTTCTTGTCGTAAACCTTAATCTCACCGTCGGCGAAGACCACGTTGCTCGTGTCGTAAAGTCCTTCGTTGCGATAGACGGTCATCAGGCCGGGCTTGCCGCTGCGATGAAAAGATTCCGCGACGGGCGCGTAAGGAATCGGCAGATATGAATCGCCGTAGAGGATGAAAAATTCCTCGCCGAGCTTGGGCAACGCGCGTTTGATCGCGCCGCCGGTGCCGAGTAATTTCTCGCCGTCGAAGGAATATTCCAAGTGGATGCCGTAAGCCTCGCTGCCGAATTCCTTTTGAATCATCTCGCCGAGAAAGCCGATGCACAGCACGGCGCGGCGGATGCCCTGCGCGTGGAGCATTTCCAGTTGATGCGCGAGAATGGGCCGGCCCGCAACGGGCACGAGCGATTTGGGAATCTTCTCGGTGATGGGCCGCAGCCGCGTGGCGAGTCCGCCCGCGAGAATGGCGACTGGAATTTCAGCAAGCGATTTGTCAGGTGGAAATTTGTTCATCGTCAAGTCGCTTCAAAAGCTTTCGGCAATACATTTCAATTTGTTCTTCGTGCGTTTGCAACAAAGTGCCCGCACCAAAACCGGAAAAATCCGACTCAATTCGCAATTCACGCTCGAATTTTCCATTTTGGAAAATACGACACGACGGAGAACCATATGGTTCGTAGCCAATATCAACAGTTACCGAGTTGCGCTGACATTTCAAATGAACCTCGCCACGAGGAAGCCGGGCTTCTTCAAATGCGAAACCGCATTCACTCAACGGTTCTAAACATTTACGAGCGATAAAAAGAAAATCAGCCATTGAAAATTTTCACGAAATAACGAGTTTCGTTCCCTCAAAATCAAATCGGAAGCGCACTTCCTTCAAGCCCGCCGTGCGCATGGCGTGGCGCAGCTTGGCCTTGTCGTCCGCGTAAAACATCAGGAAGCCGCCGCCGCCCGCGCCGATGAGCTTGCCGCCGAGCGCGCCGCTGGCCAGCGCGAGGTCATACCACTCGTTGATCTTGGGATTGCTCATGCCGCCGCTGCGCTGCTTTTTGCGCTGCCAATGCACGTCCATCAGCCGCGCGAACTCGGCGAGATTGCCGCTTTCGAGCGCCGCCTGACTTTGCAGGCCGAGGTCTTTGACGAAGTGCAAATTTTCGATCATGGACTTGTCGTCGGACTTCGATTTCACGTCCTGCTCCTTCAAAATCGCCGACGCGCTGCGCGAATAGCCGGTGAAAAACAACAGTAAATTGTCTTCCAGATTGTCGCGGGTCTCGTCGGAAACTTTCAACGGCCACGCTTCGACTTTGTCATCGGGTAGAAAATTGAAACAGGTCAAGCCGCCGTAGGCCGCGATGTATTGGTCCTGTTTGCCAATGGGTTCTTTGAGGCGGTTCAACTCGATGTCACACGCTTGCTCTGCGAGTTCGGCAGGATGAACAAGGTTTCGCTTGTGAGCATGGAGGGCCTTGAGCAACGCGGTCGTGAAGCTGCCGGACGAACCTAAACCGGTTCCCGACGGAATATCTGCCATCGAGGTCAGTTCGAGCGATTGCCCGCCAAGTCCGACCAGCGCGAACGCCTCGCGGATGATCGGATGCTTCAACTTAGAAGCGTCCGGCACGCGTTCGAGTTCGGAATACTTCACGATCAAATCCGGCACGAACGTTTCGTGTAGCGTGATGTAAACGTAGCGGTCAATAGCGCCGGCGATAAGGAAGCCGCCGAACTTTTCGTAATACGACGGCAAATCCGTGCCGCCGCCGCCGAGGCTGATGCGAAGGGGTGAACGCGCGATGATCATAAATTTTTCAGGCCGCTTTTTTCGTAGATGGCCTCGACAATTTGGAGGGCCGCGCGGGCTTGGGCAAGCCCGGCGTCGGGCGTGCGTTTGAGGCGGACGTCCTCCTCAAATTTGGCCGTCTCAATCTTCCATGATTCGTCCGGGCCAGTGAATTCATAGACCTTTGTGTCGGGAATACCCATCTCCGGCTTCATCTGGTAGTGATAAAGTTTTTCGACCCCATAGCTGCCGCCGAGTCCTTCGATATGCAGCTTGGTGACGCGGCCGTAGATTTCGAACGAGAAAAGATTTTTCCATTCCGTGCAACTGACGTGCAGCCAGGCGGTTTGATTTTGCGATGTGCGCAGATCCAGAAACGCGTTGTCATCCACCGGCATGTTCCAAAAATAGGTATCGGCATGGCCATCGGTTTTCTTGAAATCGCCGAGGAACCAGCCGGCCAGATCGATCAAGTGAATGCCTTGGTCAATCAATTCACCGCCACCGGAAAGTTTCGGGTCGGCGCGCCACTCCTTGTCATAACCGATGCGCCCGCCGTGGCCGTAACGCGCACGGATGAACATGAGTTCGCCCATGATGCCGGATTCGAAAATCTCCCGAGCTTTCTGGAAAGCCGGATGGAAGCGATGGTTGAAACCGACGCGGACACAGACGCCATGCTGCTTTTCGAGCGCGAGCAACTCGTCGAGTTGTGCGACGGAAATACCAGCAGGTTTTTCGACAATGACGTGTTTGCCCGCGCGGATTGCAGCGGCAGAAATCGGGGCGAGTTCGGAATTGAGCGTAGCCACAACCACGGCTTCCACCTGCGGATCGGCGACGGCGACCTGATAATCAGCAACGGCGCGACCGGCTCTAGCGAGCTTCACCAGTTCCTCGGCACGCGTAAGATTAATGTCACAAGCGACGGCAAGCTTCGACCCGGCAGGCAGACCGGCCAACCGTTTCTTTCCAATCAATCCACAGCCGATGATAGCGTAGTTCATTTGTCACCCCATGTTTTGCCACGGTCTTTGGCCGTGATGCGACGCAGACAATAAATATCGGATGCCGCCAGTTCATCGCGATGCTCATGCAACTTCGCCCAATCGTCCCACTGAGCGCTGAGCAGCTTGCCCGTGATGCCGTCACTCTCCGCGCTCGCAAGGTAAACGGCGAGATTCGCGCCAAGTTCCAGCGGCACCGCGCCCTTTTCTTTCCAGCCTTTGTTCTTCTCGAAAAACGCTGCGCCGACTTTCTCGGGGCCGGCGGCAAGAACTTCGTCCACGAGCCGCGTCGCTAGCGCACCGGGCGCAATCATGTTCACGTCCACGTGAAACGGCTTTAATTCCTCGGCCAAGGTTTCTCCAAGCCGAACGACCGCCGCCTTCGACGCGGCGTAGGAACTGATGTTGGGCAATGGATTCGTAGCGCCCCCACCGCTCAAGACGATGATTTTACCGTGGCCAGCTTTTTTGAAATGCGGGATCACTGCTCGGCTCGGCAACAGGACGCCGAAGAGATTAATGTCAATCGCGCGCCGCCATTCATCGAGCGAAACAGATTCGGTCGGGCCCATCGGGCCGTAAATGCCGGCGTTCAGCACCAGTGCATCGAGCGAGCCGAGTTCGCGTAGCGCGAAGGCGACGAGTTCATTCACCTGCGCTTCGTTGGAAACATCGCAGGTCTTGGCGGAAACTTTTTGAGTAGGAAAATTTTTGGCGAGTTCGTCGCGCGTGGCGGACAACTCTTTTTCGCCACGGGCGCAAAGCACGACATTTGCGCCTTCGCGCAGGAAATGTTCGGCGATGGTTTTGCCAAGTCCTTGGCTACCGCCGGTGATGAGCGTGTTGAGATTTTTGAGTTTCATGTCAGGCACGACCGACGGAAAGATGCTCCACGCCAGCAATGAATTTCAATTCCTTTTCCAGAAAACGGTTGGCGTCCACAAACACTGGCGAGCGCATCTGCGGAACGATTTTCGCCCAGTCCGCCTGCCGGAACTGCGGCCATTCAGTGCAGACGGCAACGGCTTCCGCACCAATTAGCGCACCGGAAATATCAGTGGCGAGCGAAACGGAACTCAGTTCACTCGGCAAGGCTTTGACTGCGGGGTCAAAGGCGGAAACGTGTGCACCGGCAGCGATAAGCTGCTGGCAGAGTTCCACGGCGGCACTGCGGCGGACCGTGTCGGTGTTAGTCGTGTAAGTCAGGCCCAGCACAGCGATTTTTTTACCGCGCAAATCACCAAGGCGCGTTTGCAAACGGCGAAACGACCAGCCGCGATGAAGGTCGTTGCTTTGCTTGATAGCCGGAATGACCGAAATCTTTTCTCCGTTGGCTTCAGCAAGTTTGGAAAGCGTGACCACATCACGCGCGAGTGTGCCGCCTGCGAACGGGCCACCCGGCCCGAGATACGCCTTCGGGCCGATGCGCGCCTCGCTCTTGAGGCCGACCGAAACTTCCTTCGCATCGGCGCCAGTATGTTCGCAAAGGCGAGCGATCTCGTTGATAAAGGTGATCGAGAGCGCTAGAAAAGAATTCAGCGCATGCTTGACCATCTCGGCCGACTCGGTGCGCATGAAAATCGTTTGCGCTGCGAACGGCTTGAACAGCTCTTCGAGCAGCGCCTTCTTAGCATCGGTGCGAACACCAACAATGGCGCGTTCCGCTTTTTCAAATGCTTCGATCGCCTTGCCGAGCCGCAGATTTTCCGGCGAGCAGGCGAAGTGAAACTGCGGAAATTCTTTTTCCAGTTTCGCGCAGGTGCCAACGGGAAGCTGGGCGGAAATCAGAACCAGCGCGCCATTCGGGAGCGACGGCAATGCTCGGCGCAGGTTGCCGAGAACAAAATCCAGATCCGACTCGTCGTTCTCGTTGACCGGCGTGTCGTAGGTGAGCCAAAGGACATCGGCTTTGGCGCAAGCAATTTTCGGATCAGTGGTGAAAGTAAGTTTCTTGGCAGCGAGACCGGCGGCGAGGAGTTCGTTCAAGCCGGGCTCAAGCAGCGGAGCCTGAGCTGAATTCAATTTGGCAATATTTGCCGCGTCGAAGTCGAGCCCGATGACATCAAAATGTTTCGCGCAGCACGCTGCCGTGACGCTGCCGAGATGCCATAAACCTTGAACGGCAATTTTCATTGGCGCGTTTCGTAAACCCACTGGTTTTGCTGCAACCATTCCAACGTTCGCTTGATGCCTTGCTCGATCGTCAGTGACGTTTTCCAGCCAGTGCTTTGAATTTTTTTGGTGGCGAGAAAGATAAACGGATTATCGCCCACCCAACCGCGATTGCCGCCGGTGTATTCCATTTGGGGCTTCAAGCCGAGCGCACCACAGATGAAACCAATGGAGTCGTTGACCTGCACATATTCATCGCAGCCGAGATTGTAAATTTCCACGCCATGCTTCGCTTTTTTCGCCGTGCCTTGGTTGATGACGTGGAGCATGGCGCTGACGCAATCCTGCACATACAAATAACTTTTCCGCTGCGAGCCGTCGCCGAGCACTTTCAACCGGTCGGGATGTTCGAGGAGCTGTTTGTAAAAATCGAAAACGTGGCCGTGCGTGTAGCGTTCGCCGAGAATCGAGACGAACCGGAAAATGTAACCCTCAAATTTAAAGCCTTCGCAGTAGGAGGAAATCATGCCTTCGCCGGAAACCTTGGACGCAGCGTAGAGCGAAGTCTGGATGGGAAACGGCGCGTCTTCCGGCGTGGGAATCACGGCGGCCTCACCATAAACACTGCCAGTTGAAGAAAAAGCGATGCGCTTGATGCCATTGGCGCGCATGGCTTCGAGCACGTTAAAAGTAGCGACGGTGTTCTGCTGTAAATCTTTCGACGGATGATTGAGGCCGAAGCGCACGTCGGCATTCGCGGCGAGGTGGAAAACCGTGTCGCAACCGGCCATCGCTTTTGTCAGCGCGGCCAAATCCAAATTGTCGCCTTCAATCAATTTGAAATTTTTATTTTTCAGCGCGCCTTCCAGAAATTTCCGCTGGCCCGTGGAAAAATTATCCCAGCCGACGACATTTTTTCCGTCGGCCAGCAACCGGTCAACAAGGTTGCTGCCAATAAAGCCCGCCGCGCCAGTGATAAAAATTTGTTGCATGACAGGCGGAAAATTTAATCTGCCAACTAAGACGGCGCGAGTTTTTTTGGCGGTTAATCTTCCCGGATACTGCTTGACGTAATGCACCGACCGGCACAATTTGAGCCAATGAAAACAATCCCGATGGTGATCGGTTTGATCGTGCTACTAGGGTTCGACCATCCCGTTGCAGCCAGCCAGACGGACACCAATTTAACAGCCAACCGACTGACCATCGAACTGCGCGACGGCTCGCGCGTGGTGGGCGACAGCGGCCATGACGCTTTGAAATTTCACTCAACGCTGCTGGGCGACTTAAAACTTCGGGTAAAAGATATCCGCTCTGTGGAATGTGTTTCCAGTAACTCGGCCAAATTGATGACCGTCAGTGGCGATACCTTAACGGTCTGGTTTGCCGATTCTACGGTGATGGCAAAAACGAGTTTTGGAAGAGTTGAACTGGCGGTAAATTCAATCCGCAAAATTACGGTATCCGGCGGCGGCGCAATCGGCGCGCGGCGTCCAGGCTTGGTCGCTTTGTGGTCAGGTGAAAATGACGGCAAAGATTCCATCGGTGGCAACGACGCGGAATTGGCGGACATGGATTTTGCTGACGGTCAGGTGGGGCGGGCGTTTCTATTGAATGGCAACAGTTCGGGCATCACCATTCCGGCAAATTCTGTCCTTAATGTTGGCGCAAGCGAAGGTCTAACGCTGGGAGTTTGGATTAATCCTACGGACGTTTCTAAAAACAGCCCGCTGTTTGAGTGGGTTCAAGCCGGAGTCTCTGGCGCGCTTCAATTTTACATTTATCCACCAGACGGCGGACCGGGAACGCTGTATGCACTGCTCGGTGATTCTGCCGGTGGTGTGCATTATTTTTTTCACCGCCCAGAGTTGTGGTTCCCAACCGGTTTCAATATGTGGCGCTGACTTATGACAAAGCCTCAGGCATCGCAAAAATATATTGCAATGGCGTGGTCGTGGCTCAACAAAACCTTGGCAGCTTTGCACCGCAGACCAACTGCGACCTGCACCTCGGCAAACGCCCGCTTATCGGTGGTGAAACTTGGAGTTTTACCGGCTCCCTTGATGAAGCCGCTATTTACAACCGGGCATTGTCGGCTGAAGAAATTCGCGAAATTTGCACGGAAGACAATCATGACTAAACCCTGCCACCGGTAAATTTGGGGGGCAACCTTCCTTTCCGTAACGGAATGATTAGCGAGTAGGCTAGTCACTATCTTCGTGTTGACCCCGACCGCGAGCCTGTCAATTCGTGTTTGCCGCAAGGTCGGTTTTTGCGGCACACTTGGCAACACAACATCATGTCGAATTTTCTTCTTAAAAAATTGCAAGCCTCCGTGGCGCGCGCGCGCCAAGCGGGCGTCAGCCGCTGCGATGACTGGGCCGGCCAACTGGCGGCGGAACTCAAACCGGAATGCTTGTTGGACGTGGGCTGCGGTGACGGCGCAAGGTTGTTCAGCTATTTCAAAGATGCGCCACGTGAATTTCACGGCGTGGAAGGTGCGCCGGATTTGAAAGCACAGGCCGAGGTGCGCGGGCTAAAGGTCGCCAGCTATGATTTAAACGGGCGTTGGCCTTACGAAGACAACAAGTTCGACGTGGTGTTCAGCAATCAGGTCATCGAGCATCTGCACAACTGCCGACTGTTTGCGGCGGAAGCGTTTCGCGTGTTGAAGCCCGGCGGCACGGCGATCATCACCACGGAAAATTTGTGCAGCCTGCTGAACTGGTTTGCCATCACGATGGGTTACACGCCGTTCTCGCTGATGCAAACCTGCGGACGCTATCTGGGAAACCCGCTGGGGCTGCATTACAACGAACCCATCTCCGAGCCGTTGCCGTTGGATCATCCGGCGTTCTCCGGCGTTTCCGGTCATGTGCGCGTGCTGACCGTGCGGCAGGCAAAGGAACTTTTTGAACTTGTCGGCTTTGAAGCGGAGGTTCGTTCAATCAGCATTTTGCCGCTGCCCGATGGTGTGAGCAAACAGCTCGAAGGCGTCATTCAAAATCGCGGACATTATCTGATGATCCGAGCACGCAAACCACTCAAAGCCCCCGTCAAATAAGACCGATTTAATTTTCCGCATGTCGTCAAACCCCGAAAATCTGCCGCGCGTCAGCGTCATCATTCCCACGTTGAACGCGGAAGCGATTTTGGAAAACTGCCTCGCGTCCATCGCGCGCCAAGATTATCCGCGCGAAAAAATTGAGATTATCCTCGCCGACGCGCGCTCGACCGACCGCACCCGCGACATCGCAAAAAAATTCGGTGCCATCATTCTCGATGACGACGGCAAAAACATGGAGGAGGGCAAACGCCTTGCGCTGCGGCACGCGACGGGCGAATTCATCATCTTCGTGGATGCAGATAATGAAATCACGCACGCGGATTATTTTGCGCTCGCGGTTAGCGCGCTCGCGAGAAATCCGCAGGCGCTCGGCGTGGAAAGTTATTATTTACCGTCGCCGAAAATGACTTCGTTCTGCGCCTACCTCACCGCGCTCCTGCACATCAGCGATCCGGTCTGCTGGCTGATGAGCGCAAATCCCAAGCTGGTCGCACGCGATGGTGACGCGGAATGCTGGATGCTGCCGGACGGAACTTTTTCCTATCCACTCGGCGCGAATGGATTTGTCTATCGCCACGCGGATTTGAAATCCGCTGCCGCCAACGAAAAATTTCAAGACACGCATGTCGCGATGTTCCTGATGAAAAATGGCCAGCGCGAATGGCTGCGGATCAGCGGGCGCGGGGTGCATCATTATTATGTGCAGACGCTCTGGAAATTTGTGCAGAAACGGCGCCGCGCCACGGTGCATTTTCTCCGCGTGCAGGAAGAAATGCCGGTGAACTGGATGAAGGAAAAACCGCCGGTTCCATTGTGGTTGGCGGCGATTTATTGCGTCACTTTTTTTGGCCCGCTGTGGCACACGTTGCGCGGAATTTTTCGCGCTGGCGATGCGCGTTGGCTCTGGCATCCGCTCGCGAGTCCGGCGAGCGGGGTGGGCAATGCGTGGGGCGTCTGGACTTACCGGCGCAACCGGCATAAAAAAAATCTGGTGGCGGAACTGAAACCGGAACAAACGCTGAAGCCATGAACTTTCCGCCTTCCGAAAAAAAAACACTGGAATCGGTCGCGCGTAAAGCGCCGCAGCGCCGGATTTTTTTTATCGTGAATGGCCTGTTTAATCGCCAACTGGCGGGCGGCGACATTCATTTGCTGCACAGCATTCAGGCCATCACCGACGCTGGGTGGGAGGCGAAATATTTCAGCACGCGGCAACTGGAACCGCACTTGAAAGACTGGCAATTGCCCGGCCAAATCACCTTCACCGATCGCGCCACCAAAACGGAGTTCAGTGATGCGTCGCTGGCGGGAAAATGCGTTTTATTTTTGGAGTTTTTCCGGCGGATGTTTAAGACACTGCGCCAGCTGCGCCAGATCGAACTGGACGATGTTTGTTTCTCACCGACGGACTACTGGTTTGACGTCGTGCCGATGGTTTGCTCACAGGCAAAATTAAAAGTCATGGTGCTGCAAATGAAAGCACCTTCGCTGTGGCGGGTCATCTTTCGCACGCGCGCGGATGTCGAGGCCACGCGCATCGCCTCCTTGCATTATTGTTTCAGCCAATGGCTCTCGCTCACGCTGTTACGTTTTTGCCACCACAAAAAAATTATTGCCGTGCAGCCGTTGCTGCAAGACGAACTCCGGCAAACCGGTTATCGGCCGGAAGAAATTGCGCTCATCCCCAATGGTTTTGATTTGGAGACCGCAGAGCAAACTGGCGCTGTGCCTAAACAATTTGATGTGGTGTGGATTGGCCGGATGCACCGGCAAAAGGGCGTGGATGATCTGTTGCAAACCCTGCAAGCGTTGGCGCGGGAGTTTCCCGATTTCAAAGCCCTGCTCGTCGGAAATTTGGAAACGGCGTTGGCGCAGCCGCTGGCGCAACTGGGTTTGACGAAACACATTCACTTTGCTGGCTATGTGACGGGCGTGGAAAAATTCCGCTGCCTGAAAAGTGCGCGGGTGTTTTTGATGCCGAGTCGGCACGAAGGTTTGCCCATCGTGGTGGGCGAGGCGCTGGCTTGCGACTTGCCGGTGGTCGCGTATGAACTGGAAATGTATCGCCCGTTTTTTGGCGATCTGGTTTTTTACGTTGAACCGTTCAAGCTCGATGACTTTTGCCGAACCACCATTGAAACCGTGCGGCAAGCCAGAGCTGGCGAACATTTGCTGGATGGGCAGCGGCTGGCAGCTTTTAAGGCGGCCAATTCCTGGGTGGCAGTGGGACGTCAACTAACAGCGGTGCTATCCGCGCCCGATTGTCTGTCAGCCAAAAAACCATCATAATTTATCGCGCCGTTTGTTTTGACCCCTATCTTACATGCTAAATCTAATTACTACACTTTCGCGTTCGGCCGCCATCCGCCGGGCAATCCAAATTTTGCGGTTGCACCGGCTGGGCAATTTTTGGTTGCGCCGATTTCCAGTCGTCAAACGTCTGCCGGGCAGCGAGATTGTTTATCGAGCAACACGTCTGGAAAGTATTCCGCTAGCAAACGAAATGTTTGAAAAGGGAAATCTTTATGATGCGACCCTACTGCCGGAAAATTTCACAAACTATGCCGACCTCGGTTGTAATGTCGGCTATTTCACCGTCTGGCTGGCGCATTTGGCACGCGGTCGAAAATTGAGCGGGTTGATGCTGGACGCCAATCCCGATGCCGTTCGTGAAGCGCAATGGCACGCGCAGGCCAACAATATGCCGGAGGTTTTTGCCATCAACGGCATCGTAGGCGAAGGTCAACCGGGGGAGTTCTCCGAATTTTTTCTATACGAGTCCAACATTTGTTCAACCAGTCAACTCACCGAAGAAATGCAGCGAAATTTAAAAGGCCGGTGGACCACAGTGTCCGTGCCCTGCATTCAGGTTGCGGCACAGTGGCAAAAACATTTTGGCACCGCACGCTGCCATCTTCTGAAAATTGACATCGAAGGCTCGGAAATGCATTTCCTGCGGCGCGAATCCACATTTCTAGCGCAGGTGGACACAATTTTGATTGAATGGCACACTTGGGGCACAACGCTCGATGAAATCAAAAGATTCCTGGCGGCAGAACATTTTAGCTACATCAAAACAATCGAGGAAAGCGCGACCATGGGCACGGCATTTTTTCGGAGAAATTCTGGCTGAATCATTCAGCTAGATGGGGCTTGAGCCGGTTTTTTATTTTCCGCCAGAATTGCTCGCGCACGGTCAATGGCCGGCCATCATCGGGGAGTGATGGCAACGTAGCAACTGGTTTGCACGCCAACTGCCTAGCCTCGGCCATACAGAACGCGTTGTGATAAATCACCACCCCATCAAGATGATTTTCGGTCGGCCAGCCGCGCTGTTTTTTCTTAAAATTGACCCGGAAATTATACTGGCTCGGCAGGATTCGCAGCCGGTCAAAATACTTCGTCTGAATGACCTCATTGATACACAACTGATCGTCGGCCACGGTGCGGAAATGCGCCCGACCGCGCGCCACAATCTCCGCACGAATATCGCGGCTGCGCGGCACGTTCCACAGGAACACGCCGCCGTTGAGATAATTTGAGGTGTAGCCTTGCCCCGAAATATATCGACTGCCAGCGTGCTCCACGCACGCTGCCACATCTGCGCCACCCAGCAATTTTTCAAACGCAGGCAAAGGTTGGAGACAGAGCACATCAAAGCAATCCACTGTCAGCACGTAATCCACGCCGAGCGAATCCAGCACTTCCATCCGGCGGAAATATATTTCGCGCAGTGGGTCAGAGAAGTCCGGCATCGGGGCGAGCAAGTGGTATTCGATGCCGGGAATCCGGCGTTGCGGAAGCTGAGTTCCCAGAATAAAAGCGTGCAGTTCAACGTCTGGACACTTGGCAAAACTGGAAAAGGTGTAATCCAGATTTTCCACCGCCCGTCCCATCGCCAAGGTGACGACTGCTGCTCGTGCTGGGTGACTCATAGATGCCTTTTTGCAATGGAAACGAGTGTCATGCTTTTTTCACCGGCTTGAATTTTTTGCGGTTGGCGAGCGAATTATCATGCCACATCTGCCAGCCGATTTTCAGGACATTTCCCAACCGCGCCATTCCGGGCAGGGCCGGAGCGAGTTGGGGACGCCGAGCCGCGGGAAGATTCGACGAAGGTTCCTCCCAGCGAGGCGTGTAGTCGCTTTGTTGCGGTGTCTTGGTAAAGAGTGGAACGATTTTTTGCGGCGAGCTTGCACCAGCAATTGCAGCGGAAAGCTATTGAAAAGCTCGACGCGCGACTGGATGTCGCGTGGATTAACGACCTCATACCATTGGCTGTAAGGCCCAACCACATGCAGAATCATGCGCTCAACTTCGAATCCGTTATCCTCGCTCAATACGTTGTAAAACAATTCAGGGCTGAACTGATAAAAGCCGTGGCCGCACCAGTTATTAGCGCAGGTGTGGAGGATGAGACGTCCGTCTGCACGCAACATTTCCATGCAGTTTTGCAACGCCACGGGAAAATTAAAAACGTGTTCCAGTGTGCCGCCATCAAACACCAAATCAAATTTTTGCTTGAGCGAATCGCCGACCGGCTGGTTAAGATCGTGGACATATTCAGCACCCTCAAAAGCAGAAGCGTCCAACGAGAAAACGTTTTTTGCCCCAAGGCTTTTGAAAGCCGGCTCGGCAAAGCCCGTGTCCGGTGCATCTGGCGCAAATAGTTCAGTGACTAATCCAGCTTCGGCAAGTATCTGCCGCATTTTTGCAGGATAAACATTCAAGTCCTGCCGGCCAATCATCAGGACATCCCCCAATTCCAAACCACGTTTGTGCGCGGCCACCAGAAACTGGATGCTGTTAATGTCTAATCCCATGTGAAAAAGAGGTGGTTTGGCGTGCGCGGATTTTTTATTCTTAATTGGGCCGGCGAATCTAACTTCCCGACGCCCGGTCAAAATCAGTGACAGCCACAACGAAAACCCAGCGGCGGGCGCCGGCGCTTAAGAGCAACTGCAATTCAGGGCTTTTCATTTTTTAATCGGGTCGCAGATTTAAACGGATTGCATATCCACCGAAAAGCAAAATCTTCCACTTTGACATTGCATCTAAAATTTCACGCTTCATGCTTTGGTTTTTCTCAAATAAACTAGATTCGTTCCATTGAATTTTCACATAGCAATTTTGAACATTTTACTGACTAACCCATCTAGAATTTAAGCCGTCGCCACTTTAAATTACCCGTTATGATAGATGCTGCTTCACGCAAATCACCCCTAGTGAAAACCCTGCTGCTTTTGGCAGTTATCTTGGCCGTCCTGTTCTGCCGCAGCTTTTCGGCTGATCATGTGCTGTTTTCCAATGACGGCCCGCTGGGGCAACAAGCAGCGGCGTGGGGACAACTTCCCGGCGCATTTACGGGTGCATGGGACGATTTGAATGATGTCGGTTTCAGCACCGGTGCTTGGCCGCTGGACTTGAACGCCCTTTTGCGCTGGCTGCTCGGCTCGCTCGGGTATGCAAATTTCTTTGCCCCGATTACTTTGTTGATGCTGGGTATGAGCGCCTGGTGTTTTTGCCGCCAGCTTAAACTTTCACCACTCGCGGCGACGCTGGGCGGCTTAGCAGCAGCCTTGGGCGGAACTTTTTTTTGCACAGTCTGTTGGGGCGTTGGGAGCCAAGTCATTGCCTACTCAATGGATTTTCTAGCACTGGCACTCATTGTCTCGAACACGCCGGACAAACCTCAGTTTGAACGCGGCATCAGGCTGGTGCTGGCCGGTTTGGCCGTCGGGGTCAATGTCATGGAGGCAGCCGACATCGGTGCATTGTCTAGCATTCTGGTCGCGGCATTCGTGCTGTTTCACGCTGTCACCCAAAGCACGGGAACACTTTTCTCCCGTTGCGCCAAAGGTTGCGGTCAAATTTTCGTGATTGCGATTCTAGCTGGCTTCATTGCCGCCCAAACCATTACCACACTAGTTAGCACCCAGATTCAGGGCGTATCCGGCACGGCTCAGGATTCCGAAACCAAATTGCAACATTGGGATTGGGCCACGCAATGGAGTTTGCCAAAAACCGAAACACTCGGTGTGATCATCCCCGGTTTATTCGGCTACCGGATGGACACACCCAAGGATATGATGCCGCAGTTACAACCGTATTACGAAGGCGGCGTTTATTGGGGTGGCATGGGACGCAGCCCAGAAATAGACCGGTTCATTGACAGCGGCTCCACCGGCGCAATGCCGACGGGCGTGATGCGTTTTTCCGGCGGCGGCAATTACGGCGGCATCCTCGTCTGCCTGCTGGTGGCATGGACCATTGCCCAGTCGCTAAGGAAAAAAGATTCACCGTTTACCGACAACCAGAAAAAAATGATTTGGTTCTGGACTGCGGTGTTGGTGATTTCGCCGCTGCTGGCGTGGGGCAGGTTTGCCCCACTGTTTTATGGCACGCTTTACCGTCTGCCGTATTTTTCCACCATCCGCAACCCAGCCAAGTTTATGATTTTCTTCAGTTGGGCGGCGGTTGTCCTTTTCGCTTATGGCGTCCATGCTTTGAGCCAGCGTTATCTCTCAAAAACAGCGGCCAAGCCGACCAACCTCGTTACGCAGCTCCAAAACTGGTGGGCGCGCGTCAGCACTTTTGACCGCAAGTGGACATTCGCCTGCGCCGCCATTCTCGGCGGCAGCGTCATCGGTTGGCTGATTTTTGCGGGCGAAAAACCCAGCTTCGTAAGTTATCTCAAAAAAATGGGCTACCCGGATGACGTGCTCGCCAATCAAATTGCGACCTTTAGCCTCGGACAACTCGGCTGGTTCGTGGCCTTGCTGGCCGTGGCGCTGTTGCTCATCACCCTCATTATCGCCGGTTATTTTTCCGGCCCACGCGCCAAAATCGGCGGTGTTTTGCTCGGTGCTTTTCTGGCATTCGACTTGAGCCGCGCGGATTTGCCTTACGTCATCCATTGGGATTACAAACAAAAATATGAAGTCGGCACGCTCAATTCCGTTGTGGAATTCCTGCGCGAAAAACCTTACGAACACCGCGTGGTAGCGTTGCCGTTCCGCGCGCCTGAGGGTTTGGAATTGTTTGACCAACTCTATCGCATCGAATGGATGCAGCATCACTTTCCGTATTACAACATTCAATGTCTCGACTGGATACAGATGTCACGCATCGCGGCGGATTTGAAAACTTATCTCGAAGCGCTTTCCCCGCACGGCACTGCGGAATCCGCACAGCTCTTTGCGCGGCGCTGGCAACTTTCCAACACACGCTACCTGCTCGGCCCCGCCGGTTACCTCGAAGTGATGAACCAGCAACTGGATCCGGCACAACATCGTTTTCGCATCGCCCAGCGTTTTGAAATCGCGCCCAAGCCCGGCATCCTCAATCCGCAACGGCTTGAAGAACTCACCGCCGTTCCAGCCGAAAATGGTCGCTACGCACTCTTTGAATTCGCCGGTGCCCTGCCCCGCGCCAAATTGTATTCCAACTGGCAGGTCAGCACCAACGACGCGGCCAACCTGAAAACGCTCGCCGACCTGAATTTTGATCCGGCCAAAACCGTTTTGGTTTCCACGCCGCAAAAAGATTTGCCGTCCGTGGCCACGAATGAAAATTCCGGCACGGTGGAATTCCAAAGCTATTCGCCGAAGAAAATAATTTTTACCGCCAACGCCACCACGCCGTCAATTCTCCTGCTCAACGACAAATACGACCCCAACTGGCGCGTGACCGTGGATGGCAAACCGGCGGAATTGCTGCGGTGCAATTATCTAATGCGCGGCGTCCAAGTGCCGCCCGGCCAGCACACGGTGGAATTTTATTTCAGCCTACCGAACGGGCCGCTCTATGTGACGCTGACGGCTTTCATCATCGGGCTGGGAATGTGCGGGTATCTGTTTTTTGCCAGCCGCCGCTTTGGCGACAAACCGTCAACGTGAAACCTTCTGGTCGCCCTCGATTTAAATACACCGAACCAAAAATCGCCGGAAGATTCTTTCTGGAAGGCGTCGGGCTAAATAAGCTTGCACGTTGCTAGTTGGTTATTGCTAATGCCTTTAAAAACTTATGAACAAAAAACATTCCGTGGCGGTGGTTGGGAATTTTCAAGCTTTGAATGTTCTGCTGCCCGCTTTTCAAGCGGTGCCTGATTTTGACGTGGTTGCTTTGTGCGGCCGCAACGAAGCGGTCATCCGCTCTGCCGCTGCCAAGGCGGGAATTCCGAAGTGTTTTAGAGATTGGAAATCGCTGGTGGAAGATAAGACTATCGAAGTGGTCGCGCTGGCATTACCCGCTTTTTTACAACCAGAAGCGGCAGTCAACTTGGCGGCTGCTGGAAAACATTTGTTTTGCGAGAAACCCTTGGCGGTGAATTTGGCGGATGCCCAGGCAATGTGTGACGCGGTGACCAAATATCAACGCTTGGCGACGGTAAATTTCGGCTTCCGACTGGTTGAAGCGTTTCGGGATTTTCACACTATCGCTCACAGCAAAATACTAGGTGCGCCGCAAATGGTGATGGTCGAGTGGTTGCTTGCCAGTCGTCGTGATCCAGCGCTGACGTGGAATTGGAAATCTGACGCGCGATTGGGCGGCGGCACGTTAAATCTGATGGCGTCTCATATACTGGATTATCTGGCTTGGTGGTTTGGAGAAATTAAGAAAATTCGTCTGCAAACTGCTACGCTAGTTCCCTTTCGTCCGGAGTCGGAATCGGGTCGGCCAAAAAAAGTGATGGCGGATGACACCTGCAATTTTTTGATGACACTGTCATCCGGAATTCCGCTGAATGTCACCGTCTCGACGGCGGTGGGGGCGGCGCAGGGACACCGCGTGCGGGCATGGTTTGAAAAGGGATTGGTTGAACTGAGTAACAAGCCTGGAGATGATTATTTTGACGGTTTTCAGCTCTCCTTTCATCCCAGTAAAGGTGTCCCGATGGAACTGAGCATGGAGGTGAAAAACTTGGCATGTTTTAGCAGAATGGAGTCCTGCCAGCCTGGAAGAGTGCCGATAGCGCGGCGCGTAGTCGAGGAATTTGCACTGGCTTTGGCTGGCCGGGATAATCACGCTCCCACGTTAGTTGCCGCTTTGAAAGTTCAAGAGAGTATAGAAATGGCGCAACACTCGGGTTGGTGATTTTTTCGACTTGAGTTTTCCGGGCGGCGTCTATAATTGACAGACGCATTTCTCACATGAAAAAAAACGTCGAGACCAGCCGGACTGAGCAGGTTCTATCGCCATGGGTTACTCTCGTGACCCACCATGTGTGTGATGCGGGGGTGCCGGGCGTCCATCAATTTCATTCCATTAAGCAGGCGGATTATGCGACTGTGTTTGCGGTCACCAAGGACGGGAAAATTCCGCTGGTTCGCCAATATCGCCCAGCATTGGAACGCATTACCTTGGAACTGCCTTCGGGGTTGGTGGATGCCGGTGAGCAACCTGAACAAGCAGCTGTGCGCGAACTGCTGGAAGAGACCGGCTTGGTTGCGGGTTCAAAAATCGAGGCGCTTGGCAGCTTATCGCCCGACACCGCGCGTTTGGGAAATCGTCTATGGGGCTTCTTTGCTGAGGGTGTGAACCCGGAAAAAACCGCCGACTGGCAGCCGGATTCGCAACTCGAATGTCTGCTGGTCACGAAGGCGGAATTCAAAAACTTGGTGCTAACCTGCCAGTTCGATCATGCCTTGAACCTAGCGGTGGTCAGCCAATCGGTGGCGCGCGGGCTTTTTTCGTTTGACTGAAAATTTTGCGGAAATTTTTTATGAATTATGATGTTGTGATAATCGGCGGACTCGGCCACGTCGGGCTGCCGCTGGGTCTAGTTTGGGCGGATGCTGGATTGACTGTCGGTGCGCACGATCTGGACGAGCCGAAAAAGAAACTTGTCAACGCTGGCACGATGCCTTTTTTGGAGCACGGGGCCGAACCCATTTTGCAGCGCGTCCTGAATAAAAAGTTTTTTGTCCTGAAGGATGTTTCCGAAATCGCCAAGGCAAAAGCCGTGCTCATCACCATCGGCACGCCGGTGGATGAATAGCTGACGCCGCAGTTGATGGTCATCACCAAACTGGCAGATCAGCTGATTCCGCATCTGAGCTCCGGCCAGCACATCATTTTACGCAGCACAGTGTTTCCGGGGACCTCCGAGCGTTTGCGCGATTATTTTGAGGCGCGAGGCTTGCGCCTGCATGTTTCATTTTGTCTGGAACGGATTGTGCAGGGGCATGCTGTCCGCGAATTGAAGGAGCTGCCGCACATCGTTTCTAGCTTCACCGATGAGGGACGGGCTTATTGCGCCGGCATTTTCAGGTTGTTGTGCGACAAGATTGTGGAAGTCGGTGTGGCGGAGGCGGAGCTGTCCAAACTTTTCACCAACACCTGGCGCTACATCACTTTCGCTATTGCGAATCAGTTTTATATGATGAGTGAAAAGTCTGGAGCCAATTCTAAGGAATTATACCGGGCCATGACGGAAGGTTATGAACGCGGACTCAATATTCCGCGGCCGGGGTTTGCCGCCGGACCTTGCCTGCTGAAAGATACCATGCAGTTAAGCGCATTTTATACCAATAATTTCAACCTCGGTTATGCTGCGATGCAAGTCAATGAAGGGTTGCCAGCCTTTTGCGTTGAACAACTACGGAAAAATCACGATTTGAAGGGGATGAAGGTTGGTTTGTTGGGAATGGCATTCAAAGCCGATGTGGATGATATTCGCGACTCGCTTTCCTTTAAATTACGGAAGCTGCTTGTTTTTCATGGGGCGGAAGTGATATGCACCGACGAACATATTCAGGCCTTTGATATTCATCCGCTTGAAAAGGTGCTTAAGGAGGCTGAATTGTTCATTGTAGCCGTTCCGCATAAGCGGTATCGGACGCTTGAATTTCCTAATGGCCGGCCTGTCTTCAACCTCTGGAACTTCGACTCAGTGTGCAAGGTTTGAGGATGATTATGAACGAAATCAAAGACCGGCGATTTTTTGTTACTGGCGGCTCCGGCTTCATCGGCGGCGCGCTAGTGCGGCGGCTGGTGGCCGAAGGCGCACAAGTCCGCGTGCTCGACAATCTGCTACGCGGCAGCCCGCGGCAGCTGGAATCTGTCATGGACAAAATTGAACTCGTGCGCGGCGACGTGCGCGACCTCGACACGGTGGTAAAGGCTTCCGCCGGTTGCGACGCATTTCTGCATCTGGCCTATCTGAACGGCACGGAATTTTTTTATAGCAAACCCGAACTGGTTTTGGAAATTGCGGTCAAGGGCACGATGAACGCGCTCGACGCGGCCATCAAAAATGGCATTAAGGATTTCGTTTATGCCTCCAGTTCGGAAGTATATCAGACACCGCCGCAGATTCCCACGCCGGAAACCGTGCCATTGATTGTTCCCGACGTGATGAACGCGCGTTATTCCTACGGCGGCGGCAAAATCATCGGCGAACTTTTGTGCGTGAACTACGGGCGCAAATTTTTTGACCGCATGACCATCTTTCGCCCGCATAATGTTTATGGCCCGGACATGGGCGGCGAACATGTGCTGCCGCAGTTTATTTTGCGCGCCAAGACCGCCGTTGAAAAAACGCCGTCTGGCGAAGTTCCTTTTTCCATTCAAGGACTAGGGAGCGAGACGCGTTCGTTCGTCTATATTGATGATTTCATTGATGGTTTGATGCTCGTTTTGGAAAAGGGCAGACACAACGAGATTTATCACATCGGCACGCAGGACGAAATTTCCGTCCGCGACCTCGCCGCGCAGATCGTCGCGTTGTTTGGCCGCCAGCCCCGGCTCGAACATCTTCCGCTGCAAGCCGGCAGCACGCCACGCCGCTGCCCGGACATCGGCAAATTGCGCGCACTGGGTTTCACGCCCAAAACTCCGTTCGGCGCTGGATTGAAGAATACTTTTGATTGGTATGTCCAAAACGCCCATTACTTTGCCGCCCAACAAAAACTTTAAGCCATGTTTCGCAATCAATGCCTTTGCTGCGCGTCCACCGATCTTCGGGAAGTCATCCATCTGGGGATGCACCCCTTGGCTGACTCCTTCATTCCCGTTGAGCGGGCGGCTGAACCTGACCGCGTGTATCTGCTGGCTTGTGATTTTTGCGCGCAGTGCGGTCAAATTCAAAATCGCACCGTGACCGCGCCGGAGGAACGCTATGGTGCGGTGGATTATTCCTACACCTCGTCCCATTCAAGAACGGCGCGCGACCATTGGACCGAATACGCCCGGCGCGTCGGCGCACAGATGGGATTGCAGACGGGTGACGGCGTCCTTGAAATTGGTTCGAACGACGGTTTTTTGAGTGCTTGCTTTGCCGAAGCCGGCGGACGTGTGCTTGGAGTGGATGCTTCGCCGGTGATGGCAAAGCTGGCGGCGGAACGAGGCGTGGAGACGATGGTGGAGCTTTTTGGCAAAGCCTCTCTGGATCGAATCCGAGCGCGTCTCCCGCAACTTCCAAAACTTATCGTGGCGAATAATGTCTACAACCATGCCGACGACCCGCTGGGTTTTGCCCAAGCCGTAAAAAGCCTGCTCGCGCCTGACGGAACTTTTGTGTTTGAGCTGCCTTACTGGGCGGTTTCCGTTCGGGAATGCAAGTTCGACATGATTTATCATGAGCATGTGAATTGGTTCACGGTGACTTATGCCCGCAATCTTCTCGAACGCGCCGGCCTCAAGGTAGTTCACGTTGAGGAGGCGGATTACCATGGCGGCTCGATTCGGGTTTTCGCACAGCACAATAGTTCAACAGCCCCGGGTATTAATGGTGCGGCTGACTTAAATAGTTTTATCGAACGCGAAAAATCTCTCGGCTTGTTTGACCCTGAAACCTATCTGGCTTACGCCCAGCGGGTGCGTGATCGCCGTAACCGTTTTCTTTCCCATGTTTATATGCTGAAGAACCGGGGTGAATCCATCGTCTGCGTCGGTGCAGCCGCCAAAGGAAACACGTTTCTCAACTATTACAATCTGGACGCGTCGCTCATTGATTGCGTGACCGATTCTGCCCCGAGCAAGATTGGTAAATTTACGCCGCGCACCCGCATTCCGATTGTTCCAGACGCCGCGCTGGCGCGATATGATCGCGTTCATGCAATCATCACTTCATGGAATCTGTCGGCGGCACTGCAGGAAATTTTGCTCAAGATTAACCCACGGATACAGTTCCTAAACCCCTACGACGCCACTTATGATTCTTAAGAAAATCCTGCCCGCCACCAGCGATGAACGCGGCTCCATCTCAGACATTTTTTATCAGGCCGAAATGCAGCACGCGGCCATCATCGAATCCACCAAGGCGGGCGTAGTTAGGGGCAACCATTATCATAAGCTGACCACGCAGCATGTGTTTGTGGTGAAGGGAAAAATTCGCTATTGGTGGCAACCGGTAGACCGCAGCCAACCGCCGCAATCCGTCATCGTTGAAGTCAATGACCTAGTGACTTCACCAGCCAACGAAATTCACGCCTTGGAAATGCTGGAACCCAACACCTTTATCGTCTTCAGCAGCGGCCCGCGCGGTGGACAGGATTATGAAAGCGACACCTTTCGTGTTCCTTCGATTCTTCCAGAAAAATCTTGAACGCAGTCTTTGAAGGAGTTTATGAAAATCGTTTTTTGCAGCACGGGGCTAACCTATCAGGCGGATGCCCCGCACAACACGCTGCAACGGGCCAATGTCATGGCTTCGCAAAACTTCAAGGTAACGGTCGTGGGTTTTCCTGAAACCTTTCCTGCCAATCCTGAACTCTGTCATTTTAATTACGTCAGCGTCCTTGAATCTTTGACGCCCCACAAAAAGCAGCGCTGGCTGCATTGGAAACAAAAGCTGGGACCTTATTGGACTCATATCATCGAACCCTTCCTCGTCAAGCGCGCCGCCTTTCGCCAAGCCCGACAGACTGGCGCAGATGTTTTGTATGTTGCCCATGTGGAGCCTTGGATTTTAATTGGCCTCGCCTGGTGGAACCGCCTTCTCGGACAGCGCGTGCCAACCGTGGTGCACGTTCCGACGGTTTTCAAAGCAACGGGCGGGCGGTCTTTGAGCGCGCGGATTCGGGGGCAGCTCAATCATACGACGCTTGGCTGGTTACTTCGGGATTCCCACCTCATCTGCGACAATATCTTTTTGGCGCAAATGCTGGAGATGGATCACCATCCCAGAACTCATCTGATTCCCGATGCGCATAGGGAATTATTGGACGCACTACCGCAGGCCGAGGCCCGAAAAGTTTTGGACATACCTGCCGGCAAGAAAATGCTCCTGCTTTTCGGCGTAGCTAATCCGCATAAAGGCGCGGACATTTTGTTCAAAGCGATGGAAGGTTTGCCGCCCAAATTCATGGTCTATGTGGTTGGCAAAACTGGCGGGGTCTATGAAGCCTCGTGGGGCTCCATTGAACACTTACAGCAGCAAGGCTGGAAAGATGACCTAAAAGTGGTTTCAAAATTTGTTTCCGAGGAAGAGATGTCGCATTTTTATTCGGCCTGTGATGGCGTCGTGATTCCATACAAGCGGGGCTTTGCCACGACCAGCGTCGGACTCATAAAAGCGGTCGAATACGGAAAGGTTGTCATTGGCTGCAACCAGTATTACATCGGGGATCACATCCGGAAAATAATTTGGGAATGGTTTTTGAGCCGGAGAATGTCGAAGCCTTGCGCCATTGCCTGCAAGAATTCGCCGAAAAACCCGAGTCGTGGTTTGAGGAGGTGCGCCGCAATGCAGCCCGAGTCGTGCAGGCGGAATCTTGGTCCCAAGCGGGTATCCATTATCGGCAACTGTTTGAAAAAATTACGGTTTCCAAGAACAGCTCTGACAAATAATCACAGCCCCGTCGGGTAATCCAAAAACTCCCACGGCACACGAAATTTTTTGGAAAGCTCCGCCGCGAGCGCCTTCACTCCGAACGTTTCTGTCGCGTAATGGCCGCCGTAAAAAACATTCAGCCCTAACTCCTCGGCGAGCGCAAAAGTCCAATGCGAGCCTTCGCCGGTAATAAAAGTATCCACGCCTTCACTCGCCGCTTGTTTTAATTCCGCACCCGCGCCGCCGGTGACAACGCCGATTTTTTCGCAAAGTTTTTTTCCGCCAGGAATAACTTTGGGCTTCACGCCGGTTGCGCGTTCCATCCTTTTCGCCAGTTCGTCCCGAGAAATTTTTGTCTGCGACTTGAGGCCAATGTTTTGCCCGTGGCTGACGAAAAATGGCTTGGCGTTTTTCAGGCCGAGCGCGGCGCAAAGCTGTGCGTTGTTGCCGAGTTTGGGATGTGCGTCGAGCGGAAGATGTGAACTGTAAACGGCGACATTGTTTTTAATGAGCAACTGGAGTAGCTCATATTTCTTGCCGGTCCACGGCTGCGCGGGCGACCAAAATAATCCGTGGTGGACGATGAGCAAATCCGCTTTCGCGGCAATGGCAAGCTTCACGGTGGCGAGACTGGCATCCACGGTGGCGGCAATTTTGGTGACGGTGCCAGAAGCATTTTCCACCTGCAATCCGTTCGCCGCACCGGCGTAATCGCCAATTTCTTGGGTGCGCAAAATTTTGTCGCAGTGAGTGACGATGGCTGCAAGCGCGGTTTTCGACATGGCGCGATGAAAGCAAATTACCGCGAAACTACAAGCGGGAATCAGCTGTGATAACCGGCGGGCTTCATGAATATCGTCGTGTCGCCGCTCGGCGGGACATCGGCATGACGGATCATGGCCTGACACATGGTTTGATTGACGCTAAAGGGCGAACCGTGGAGCTGATAGCCGGCGCGCAATTTACGATTCACCTTTTCGGCAAAAAGATGAAAACCGGCGTGGTAATCATCTTCGCTGCTGACGACCACGATATAATCGGCTGCGCCGTGCGCAACCGCAGGTGATGCGTGTGCGGTATGTGTCATAAGGGTTAAAGAAATTTAGCACTGTCAGCATAACCGGCAAATAAAATCTAGCAGTTGCCCCGAATGCCTTCGTGCGGCAAAATTATATTTCATGGTTCGTCCGCCCACAGAATTGGGTTCCCTGCGTTTCAGCCGCCTTGAAAAAGAGCGGCTGTTGCTTGCGCTTGCCTTTTCCTTGCTCGCGCACTTGGGCGTCTGGGGCGGTTACGAGGCGGAAAAAAAACTCACTGGCTGAAAAAACTTTTTCCGCCTGCGCATCATCGGTTGGTGGCGTTGCCGCCCAAACAGTTGGCACAAAATATTGACCCGACGATTTTTCTCGACGTGTCGGAAGCGTCCGCCGATGCACCGAAACAGGCGAAGTATTATTCCGATAAAAATTCGCGCGCGGCCAATTCGGACGCAAAGCTAGATTCCAATCAGCCCAAGTTAGACGGCAAACAGAAGTTCATGCCGAAGACCGAAGACGCGCCGCGCCCGACCAAAGCGAAGCCCGTCACGCCCACACCGCCACAAAAACCGGTTGAAGAAAAACCGCAGGAAACTAAACCAGCAACGGCGCTGAATCCCGGCGCGGGACAGTCGGGCAAGCCGACGGATACGAAAACGCCCGACGAAAAACCGCCAACGCCAGAACGACCGCGCACGTTGAAGCAAGCGATGGCTTTACAGCCGTCCAGCCAGCTTGCTGGGCAGCAGATGCAGCAGGACGGCGGCGTGAAACGCGTGGCGTTAAAATCATCTTTGGATGCGATGGCGACGCCGTTTGGTGATTACGACCGTAAGATTGTAGAAGCGATTAGTCAGCGCTGGTATGATTTGCTGGACAGCCAGCAATTCGCTGACAGCCGCACGGGCAAGGTGACGGTTTATTTTCATTTGAATCCCGATGGCGCGGTCACGGAATTAAAAACCACCGCCAACGCGGTGGGCGATGTGCTCGGATATATTTGCCAGGAAGCTATCCAGCAAGCTGCGCCGTTCGGTAAATGGCCGTCGGATATGCGCCGGATGGTCGGCACAAATTACCGGGAAATCACTTTCACCTTTTACTATTATTGATTTAATTTTGGCGGCGAAAATTTATTTATGTAAAATGCTGTTTACGTTTTGCTCGGTATAACCTCAGTCGTGTGCGTGGCGGTGATTGGCTGGCGCGCGTGGATGCTGCGCTGGAATTCCGTCGTGCCACCAGAACTTGTCGAGGCGCTCGCGGAATGCCGCTCGCGCGAGGATGCAAAGAATGTCCGCAGCCTGTGCGAAAAAAATCCTTCGCCGCTCGGTCGCCTCATCCGCCTCACAGTTGACCGGTTGGACTGGCCGAAGGATGACAACATTGATTCGCTCGAAACGGCTGCTCGTCATGAAATCGTTCATCTCGAGCGCGGGCTGGTCGTGCTGGAAGTCATTGTCGGCATCGCGCCGCTGCTCGGTCTCGTCGGCACGATTGCGGGCATGATGACGGTATTCGGCGACCTCGGCCAAACTGGTTTGAATGACGCCGCAAAACTCGCGCAAGGCATCGCGTTGATTTTGCGCGCGACGTTGGCGGGTTTGCTCATCGCGATTCCGTCGCTGATTTTCTGGAGTTACTTCAGCAAAAAAGTCGAGGTGCTGGCAGTGGAAATGGAAACGCTGTGCGATGAATTCATCCGCCGCCAATATCGTAAATGAAATTTCTCGTCCGCAAACGCCGCACTGCGTCCGCCGTCATCATCGTCGCGCTGATTGACGTGCTGGTGGTCTTGTTGATTTTTCTGATGGTGACGACGACGTTCAAGCAACAGCCATTACTCAAGCTGGCGTTGCCGGAATCGGCTTCGGCGCAGAAATCCGGCGCGGAGGAACATCCGCCGCTGATGGTGAATATTGATGCCGACGGCCATTTTCGCTTCGGCGAGAAGAATGTGCCCATGACGTCAGATCAGTTGCGGGGACAGTTGCGGGGAGAGGCGGCGAAGAATGCGGAGGTGAAGCTCGCCATTCGCGCTGACAAAAAAGCCCCGTGGGCCAGTATCGTAACCGTCATGGATCTCGCGAAAGAAGCGAATATCAAAGCATTGAGCGCATTTACCAAAGACGCAAACAAGTCAGGGAATTAAAAATTATGCGAACGGTTCAATCCGTTTTATGCCGCATATAGATGGGCTTCATCGGCGGATTATCGGGATAAGTAGCGAGCAAATCGGAAATCCGCATCAGCATCCACGGTTGGCGATAGTTGTTCCCGTTCTTGGTGAAAACAATGTCGTCGGCCAGAAACACGGCGGAATGTTTGATTTCATTTTTCGCATTCATCAGCAGCAGAATGTCGCCGTATTGGGAAGGCGCGGCGATTTGATAAAAGTTTTTCTGGATGTATTGCACGGCGTAGGCCGGATCGTTGAAACGGTTGTCAGGCGTCTCGTTGCTAAAATTAAAGGTGCTCCAGTGACAGTCCATCGTCGGTTCGCCTGGTTGCGGTGGCAGCGGAAAAGTGTAGAGCCGGTCGCGCGCAAATTTTGGCAGCAGGTAAAGCAAACTGATATTGCCGCCTTCAGGAAGTTGCTTAAGCGATTCAAGCAACGGGCGGATATCGGTGAATCGGACATTAGGCATATTGCCCCAGTAGGCGGCAACTTTATCAATGTCCGTATCGGGTTTGACGATGAGGCGGGCGAGCACGGCGGATTGACGCGAGAGGGCGCGCGTCAGCGCGATGCGGCGTTCGTTGGTGGGAATTTGGTTAAGTAGAAATTGGTAGTCGGCAAGTTGCTGCGCGGCTCCATTCGGATACACGAGCCGCTTCAGCAAGGCCACGTCAGCGGGATTCAACCGCTCGTCAGCATAAATGGACTCGACCGTTTCACTCGGAAAAATATAGGGATAATCGAGATACAAATTGATGTTTTGGCCGGCGAGCGCGGGATAAAGTTTCGCACGCGTCGCAGGATTAAGTGAAAACAGAAAGTCGGCGGAGGGCGTAAGCTGGGTGCTGGAATTAATTTCTTTGCACTCCACCAAGGCAGCGGTGGCTTGCGCAGCGGTTAACCCATTTTTCAACAAGAACTCTTTTACAGTCGCTGGCTTGAGGCCATTGAAGGTCCAGACCTCCGGCTGTGGGTCGGTGACTTCTTCTGTGAGATATTCCGCCGGACGTTCCAAGGAAATATCGCGCAATAGCAGTTCACCCCACGCGCCGACACGCACCGAACTAGTCTTGTCCTTTGGGTCCACCGCAAATGACTCCGCCAGTTTTGGCAGGCTCACCACAGTCAGTTTGTAAGTGATAAATGACGCGCCGGCAATCAGCGCGAGAGTGAAAACAATCAAGCCGGCCAAGGTGAATTGAAACACGTTGGTCGCGGCGGCGGCTTCCTGCTGGCGGGACCGGCTCATGGCTGGAAGAAAAACAAAGGGTGAATCATGATTATTCGATAGGACGGTCGCAGGGTAACACCGTTTCCTGTCGGCTCAAAGAAAAAGCAACTGCTTGGTTACTTTGCCAGCGTCACGCCGTATTCAAACGAATACAGGAATCAGTTTCCTGAATTCCTGTTTTCTTTCTTTTTCTGACTTGGCATCCTCGCCGTCTTGGCGGTTAAAAATGTGTGCGCGGGTCAATCCGTTTTATGCCGCATATAAATAGGCTTCATCGGCGGATTATCGGGATAGGTAGCTAGCAAATCGGAAATCCGCATCAGCATCCACGGTTGGCGATAGTTGTTCCCGTTCTTGGTGAAAACAATGTCGTCGGCCAGAAACACAGCGGAATGTTTGATTTCATTTTTCGCATTCAACAACAACAGCACATCGCCATAAAGCGAAGGTGCGGCAATTTGATAAAAAATTTTCTGAATGTATTGCACGGCGTAGGCTGGATCGTTGAAACGGTTGTCAGGCGTTTCGTTACTGAAGTTAAACGTGCTCCAATGACAGTCCATCGTCGGTTCGCCAGCTTGCGGCGACAGCGGAAAAGTGTAGAGCCGGTCGCGCGCAAACTTGGGCAGCAAATAAAGCAAACTCAAGTTGCCGCCTTCGGGCAATCGTTTGAGCGATTCCATGAGCGGGCGGATGTCAGTGAAGCGGACGTTGGGCATGTGCCCCCAATAGGCGGCGAGTTTATCAATGTCCGTGTCCGGATGAATGACGAGACCGGCGAACACGGCAGATTGTTGCGACAGCGCACGGGTCAATGCCACCCGGCGGTCGTCGGTGGGAATTTGATTGAGCAGAAATTGGTAGTCAGCGAGCTGCTTGGCGTCGCCATTGGGATAAATTAATTGCTTCAACAACGCGACGTCATCGGGATGCAATCGCGCATCCGTGTAAATGGATTCAATGGTATCGCTCGGAAAAATATAGGGATAATCGAGATACAGATTGACGCCCTGACCGGCGAGCGCGGGATAAAGTTTTTCACGCGTCGCCGCATTGAGCGATAATACAAATTCGGCAGACGGCGTGAGTTGCGTGCCAGAACTGGTTTGTTGAAACGTCCCCGACGCGAACGCCGCGGCGACTTGCGCGGCGGTCAGACCGTTTTTCAACAGCAACGCTTTTACGGCGTCGGGCTGAAGCCCCTTGAACGTCCACACTTCCGGCTGCGGTTCGGCTACTTCTTCGGTCAGATATTCCGCCGGGCGTTCCAGCGAGATGTCGCGCGTGATCAATTCGCCCCACGCGCCGACATGAATCGAACGACTCTTGTCCTTCGGGTCAATCGCGAACGACTCCACCAGCTTTGGACGGGTGACCGCCGCCAGCTTGTAGGCGAAAAACGATGCACCCCCAATCAATGTCAGGCTGAAAATAATCAAGCCCGCCAAGGTGAATTGAAACACGTTGGTCGCGGCGGCGATCTCTGATTTACGCGGCCGACTCATAGTGAAGCAACCGACGAAACACGCTTCAGGCAAAAGGAAAACAAGAAATACATCGTATGCATCCAGAAGGACGGCAGCACGATAGCAAAAGTTTCAACCGCTTCAAACAAAATGTCACCGGTTGGTTACTAGACACACCTGCACCGCCAAAAGTTTGACCGGAAAAACAGAAGGCAGGAATCAGTTTTCTGAATTCCTGCCTTACTGATTTAATTTCCCTGTGGTGCGCCTGGCGTCTTGATGACTGGATTTATTTCAACAGCTCTTCCGCGATTTGCACCGCGTTGAGCGCCGCGCCTTTGAGCAATTGGTCGCCACTGACCCAAAAACACAGGCCATTATCGAGCGCGCAGTCCAGGCGGATGCGCCCGACTTCGCAGTTGTATTTTTCCGAAGTATTGAGCGGCATCGGATACTTTTTGTTTTCCGGTTCGTCCACGACGTCGAGGCCGGGTGCCTTGAGCAGCACAGCGCGCGCGGCTTCCACTGTGACGGGCTTTTCAAATTCCGCACTGACCGCAATGGAATGCGAGCGATACACCGGCACGCGCACGCACGTCACACTCGCGCGAAACGCCGCGTGGTGCATGATTTTGCGGCCTTCGTTTTCCATCTTCATTTCTTCCTTCGTGTAACCGCTCGGCAGAAATGAATCCACGTGCGGCAGCACGTTGAACGCGATTTGATGCGGATAAACTTCCTTCGTCACCGGTTGCTTGTTGACGATTTGCTCAACCTGACGTTCGAGTTCTTCCAACGCCTTCGCGCCCGTTCCTGAAACGGCCTGATAGCTCGAAGCAAAAATCCGCTTCACGCCGAACGCCTGATGCAGCGGATACAGCGCCATTAGCGTGATGGCCGTGGTGCAATTCGGGTTGGCGATGATGCCCTTGTGCTTCTTCACATCGGCGGCGTTGATTTCCGGCACGACGAGCGGGACGTTGTCGTCTTGGCGGAACACACTGGAATTATCCACGACCACGCAGCCGGCCTTGGCCGCGATGGGCGCAAATTCTTTGGAAATGCTGCCGCCCGCACTGAACAACGCAATGTCAATGCCCGCGAAAGAATCCTTCGTCAGTTCCGTCACGGTGATGTCCTGCCCCTTGAACTTGAGCTTCTTGCCGACCGAGCGGGCGGACGCGAGCAACGTCAATTTGCCCACGGGAAAACTTCTTTTTTCCAGCGTCTTGATCATCTCGATGCCGACTGCGCCGGTCGCGCCGACAACTGCAACGTGCGGATTACGATTCATAATTGGCCGGACAATTTATCAGAAAACCGGCAAGCGTCAATCGCAGCGGCGGGCAAAACTTTGACACGAATTTCACGAATTAACGCAAATTAAAATACGCTGAAGGCGTAACGGAAATTAGCCCGGTGTTGGTGCGCCAGCGCCTACGCCGGGAAATTGTCCCGCAAATTAATTCCTTCTCCGCATCAGATGGGGAGAAGGTGGCCGCAGGCCGGATGAGGTGTCCCCGGCAGACCGTCCGGCCAATCCCGACGCTGGTTTTGTCAAAGACGCGGCGCGCATGGCTCCTTCTCCTTGGGGAGAAGGCCGGGTTGAGGGAGGTCGTCTAACTATTCCGAGTCATCCAATTGCTTGATTTCCTTCGCCAGCCGTTCCGCCTGCCGTTCCAACTCCGCATTTTCATCCTCAAGCTGCTTCACCCGTTCCGCCGCCAGTTCATCCAGCACGCCCGGCTTTTGCTCGGCAAGCTGGCATAGTTCGTAGTCAGGACTGGTGCGCAATGTCTTTAGTGATTCCGTCACCGTCGCGATTTCCTTTTGCAACGTCTCATGCAGCCGCCGCAATTGCGTGAGTTCCTCTTGGTCGCTAAAATCCAGATTCGCCCAGCCTTGCCGCAAGATAAAGCCGTGCGGGTCTTCCGCGATTTCGCGTAGCAATTCGATGTTGCCGGTGTCCTTCGCTAGGTTGATGGCGGCGGTCAGCTTGTGATACGTCTCCAATTTGTCCGGCTCGTTGGCAAAACGGTCGGGATGACCGGCTTCACTTTTCTGGTCCAGTCCATGAGTTAGTCCTGGGACATGGTTGAGTTTATGTTTTTGTTTGTTCTGTGTCCATCCCCAGCGTAGGGAGGGCGAAGCCCGACCGGAGCT
>Ga0164297_10000785_pt1 | contig 37063 bp, 27 predicted proteins | sample GEODES058metaG_FD_113539 | JGI IMG/M metagenome (GOLD analysis project Ga0164297, IMG submission 113539) | Dystrophic lake water microbial communities from Trout Bog Lake, Wisconsin, USA - GEODES058 metaG | ecosystem: Environmental > Aquatic > Freshwater > Lake | place: USA: Trout Bog Lake... | reverse complement strand
TCAATTTAGCTCTTCAATCTACCACTTCTTCTCCTGATATTTTCGCTATGCCTAAGCTTTCTTTCTTTAGAAATCGTACTGGCAAAATTGATGTTTCCATTTCCGCAGCAGGGAAACCTACGGTTTCCCCCGCACCCCCTTCCCTTACGAACGCGCCATTCTCTAGTCAGTCGTCAAAGCAATCTTCCAATCCGATCCCTTCTTTTACCTCACAATCTTCCAATCCGATCCCTTCTTTTACCTCACAATCTTCCAATCCGATACCTTCTTTTACCTCACAATCTTCCAATCCGATCCCTTCCTTTACCTCACAATCTTCGAATCCGATCCATTCTAAGCAGGAAACCTTCTCTACTCAGTCTGCATCACAATCTTCTACATCACAGTCTTTCAATCCTGCCGATATTCAGGCTCAGATTCAGGCTCATATTCAGGCTCAGATTCAAGCTCATATTCAGGCTCAGATTCAAGCTCATATTCAGGCTCATATTGACTCTTTCAATCAAAAATTAGCTGACAATATCTCTTTGCATAATTCCATTCAATCTCAATCTCAATCTCAATCTCAATACAATAATTCGAATCACGAGTCTTACAATATTGATTCTCATTTACCTAATCACGAGTCTCTCAAAACCGCTGAATTGTCCTCTAAACATCAATTCGTTCCTATCAAAATCAAAAAAATTAACAAAAATTTACAACATTCTAATAATACACCCAACTTTAACCTTACTTCTATTACTCAATCTATCCCTCAATCTCTTCCTCACGACTCCATTCACGCTTGCATTTTCCTTTTCAACAATACTAAATACCTCATCGACGATACACTTCTTGTTTACGACTTCTTTAATCATACACATATCGGTCACCTTCACAACGATACTATATTCTTACTTTGAGGCAGGGAACCTACGGTTCCCCCGCACCCCCTCCCTTAGTGAAAAACCAATTATCTTAACCACGCTGTTAAGATAATTTACAAGATCGTTTACAAGACAGTTTACAAGATCGTTTACAAGATCGTTTACAAGACAGTTTACAAGATCGTTTACAAGATCGTTTACAAGACAGTTTACAAGATCGTTTACAAGACAGTTTACAAGATCGTTTACAAGACAGTTTACAAGATCGTTTACCCTTAAAGGGAAGGATCTTAAGGGAACCGTAGGTTCCCTTAAACCTGGGTTTCCCTTAAATTAAATATTTTTCTCTATGAATCGCATCACGTAATAGCTCCCGTAACCCAACAATAGTCCTAATGCACCGCCCACTATCAATTGCGCCAATGTATGATTTCTAAAAACTAACCGCTGCACCAGCGTGAGTCCAAACAGTCCGATCGATTCATAAAAATATTTATGCGTCAATAAATACGCTATCGTTAATGCAAACGCGGTTTGTTGCGTATGTCCCGACGGCATTCCATTGGTCCGTCTGCGGATCTTTTCCGACGCTAAAAACTCGATCCCATTCGCCGGGCGCAAGTCGTGAATCCAATCTTTCAATATCTCATGATTCAGCCACCCCGACAAAGTAAACAAAATAAAGAATAAAATAGCATAAATGATACTGTGTTGGTACGCCACATATAATCCGTAAAGTGTCGATATTTGCCACCCAAAATAGCCTATAGCCCAAAACACATCTTTAAATTCGTCTAACAATTCAAAAATACCTTCTAAAATATCCACCATATTATACTATAACACCATCTATTTTTTCTTCAAGAAAGTCCAAAGTTATTTCGGGCAGGATTGGGTGGGCCTCCCAAAAATAGCGACAAAACGCCCATTTGAACCCATATTTCAGCGGGTAAAGTTCTCCATGGTTTGACACGAGCAGTTGTTCGATTTGTGGGGGCAAGAGGCCCAGTTGTGAACGCGGCAGCACATAGCTCAATTGCACATAGGGGGGCACCGGGTTACGATTATTGTTGGGTGGGATCAACACCGTTTCCGGTTTCGGCACATGTTTACACAGGTCCGCAAAGAGGGGTGGGTAATGATAATGGTATTTCCATCGCCAATCTGGGCAGTGCGAGTTATAATACGTATACACCCATTCCAACCCTTCAAAGTAGTTACGACAGATCGCTTCGACCCGGGGTGGGTTCGGTTCAAACAGCACTCTATAGTAACGCTGTTCCCAGTACGGTTCGTCGGGGCAAATATATTTTTCGTCCGCCCGATAAATTATAGGTGCATTCAGTAAAATATCGTCCCTCTCCTCCGGCGTCTTCTCCGAATAAGTAAAACGATCGTATTTCTTACGCACGTGGTACTCGTTCGCCAACAGTTGTTTCTCGTTCTTCGCGATCTCTTTGACAAATAGCCCGATGTTAGGCCAGTTGAGTTGGTTCGTCGTCGGTGTTATCAGGTAGCGATCCTTATGGTTGCCGATAATTTTACGGTAAATGTCTAGAAGGGCCGTGATGCCGTGGGTGCGGATGTTCATCGCCGGAAAATGGGGTAAAAAGTCGTTCCCCAAAAAAAAGCACAGGAAAACATAGTCGTTGATACGGTAGGGGTCGGAAAATCGCACGTTCATTTCACACAATATTGAGACGGATAGTTGGTGTATGTCCAGGAAATGGGGTTCGTTCGGGGCGGCTTCTACGGGGATCATATGTTTGAAGAACTCGGGGGTTTCGCGGAAGATAAATATGTTTTTGGTATATTTCAAATGGAAAATCGAGAGCATGATCAGGTCCGCGTCCAGGCCATACACTGCCACATTGTCCGTAGTGGGACCCAGATTACGAAGATGTTCAAACATTTTATGTTCGCCCTCACCCGGTTTGTCGGAGCCCGACACGATGATATTGTTGATTTTTAATACCTTTTCTTTATTGGCGAATGCCTCTTTGATACGTTTCGACAACTTATTCATAAATTGGGTTCCCGGGGTGATTGCTGCCGTGTTCCACGGCTCCGCGCCCTCTGCCCCCTCTCTCTTTACCGAGTTTGCCGATAAAAAATGAGATTTATATCGCCGGGTTCTTTGTTGATCCATCTTGGCGAATGGCGCTACCCCGTCAAACGATATATGGAGTGTCTTCGTGGGGCGAATAAACCCTATGTAGACATACAGTTTTTCGATCACCGATTTAATGACCGCGTCTTCGAAATCGGGACAGGTTTTCTCAGGGTGCGATTGTTCCAATGCGCGTACACTATCATAGATGATGGAATTACAGTCCATGTAAAGATGATCAAACTTCACATCATTATTCGATGTAAAGAATCGCAAATTTCGTATAATATTAGCATAATTCTTAATAATATACGAAAAATAACTCGGAATACCCATGTTCTCTCCCCCTTTTGTCTAATATAATAACCCACGATCCCTTTATATTATTTTACGTAAAATAATTATTTTACAGGTCCAGGAATATAATGGTGGGATGTAAATGTATACTAATAATAAAAAAATAATCATGGTAGGCGCTAAATCTGTCCGAGGAAACAATAAAATAACTACTGACGCCACTACCGACCAAAATTTTTATGATAAAATTAGCTATTTACAAGAAGTGATTAGAAATACGATACTATCTATTAAAAACAATAAAATTAAGGATATATTTAGTAATAATGACGCCATTTTATCGGTATCCATATTGACTGATTTATACGAAAGTAGCCAAACTTTGGTGAAAATGGAGGCCATCACGAAAAACGACCACAGTAAGCGCGCTGAACTCCTGAAAAAAATCACCGAGAAGCTGTTGGTGGTCGTTTCCGGTTTTGGCACCAAAAACATGGACGATATATTGACCTTATCCCTAGATACCAAAGCCCCGACCGTTTTTCGTAAGGAAGGAGAAATAATAACCGCCAAGATCGAGCTCATACGAAAATATGTCCAACCAATCGGGTGTAAAATCATCCCGTGGAAGGCTGGTCGCGGTACGATGGATACGGATGGCACGATCACCTGCGACAAAATCACCGAGAACATTTGTAAACTCGAGGAGGCCAATGCCTACGAATGCTTTGACATCGATAAGTCGGCCCGGTCACTCTACCAAAAAGTGTTTGGTATCCGCGTGGTCGTCCATGACCCCTCCGCCAAAAAAACCGTTATTGTCAGCGGCATCGTCGAAGACATACAATTAGACTGTTTCTCGAACGCCTATATCAACGCCCGTAAAAACGACATTTTGAATTTAGCCCTCGAGTACGACCGCCAGGAAAAGGACATTGTTACGCGGCTCTACGAGTCATTCACGCTTAAAGACATATTGGTCTACGGCAATGGCGATGTCCATAAAAAAATGGTTGCGTGTATTACAGAAATCAATAATATCAAACAGACCAAACTAGAGATCACCATCAAAAAATTCTTGGACATGGAGGAGCTGTCTCAGCGTAACATGCTTATTAATCTTTTGATCCATCACCAAGACGACGAAATCCAGTATTTATGCTATATATTGTACGACCTCATATCATCGGGGAGTGGAGTTGGTGGGGGTGATGCGGCAGCCTACGGACTGTTGGAGAGTCTCCCCTGGAAGATCAAGCGGTTTTTCAAAGACATTGTCAAATGCACCACCAAATGCACCAACGACATGATGCAGAAATACGACGTCCACCGAATCACCATGGAACAACAGATCTATTTGATGAAGGCGAATGACGTGGTCAAAGAAAAGGCGATTGTTAAATTGAAAGAGGTTAAAAGTAGATCCGACGAGAGCGGACAAAAGGCCAAACAATACTTGGAGGCACTATTGAAAATCCCGTTTCACGTTTACAAAGAAGAGCCAGCCCTCAAGCGGATCAAGGAGATTAACAAGCAATTCCTCAAGATGTTATTTGTGATCGAGCAGATTTTCGACGGGGAATTGATCGTCGCAGGTCCGAAAAAGGATCGTTATACGTTGGTCGAGTTGGTCCAGTTCATCCGGCATATCGAGAACCTGCTGACCCCCCAACACATATTCGACGTGATCCTCCATACCATCCAAAAACAACCGAACAAGCAGGTTTTAAACATTATTTATCACATCAATACCGTGCGGCGGTCTAGAAAACAAAAGAAGATCGCGACCACCAACAAGTCTAAAAGTGATTATATTGCCAGCATCATGGAACATTTGGAGCAAAACAGGGATAGTAAAATCATCATTTCGGACATCTTTGATACCATCCACACAGAAATACCCTATTCTATCAACAAGGTCTTCAACGATTTGTCCGCGATCAAGGCGAACGCTAGTGCGGTCGAATCGTCGGTGGCCAAGATCGAGGAGGTTCTCGATGCGTCCATCTACGGACATCAGTATGCCAAAAATCAAATCATGAAAATAATTGCCCAGTGGATGAACGGTGAGCAGACCGGATATTGTTTCGGGTTTGAAGGCTGCCCGGGGATCGGCAAAACATCGTTGGCGAAAAAGGGGCTTTCCAACTGTTTGACCGACGATAACGGTTCTCCCCGCCCCTTTGCCTTCGTGGCGATCGGGGGGTCGAGCAACGGTTCTCTCTTGGACGGCCACGGATATACCTACATGAATTCGTCATGGGGTAAAATCGTCGACATTTTGATCGAAACCAAGTGCATGAACCCTATTATTTATATTGACGAGCTAGACAAGGTGAGTAAGACCGAACAAGGCCGCGAAATCATTGGGATTTTAACCCACCTCATCGACCCCACCCAAAACGATAAATTTCAGGACAAATACTTTTCAGGCATCGACATCGACCTTTCCAAGGCGCTTTTCATTTTTTCGTATAATGACCCCGACCAAATTGATAAAATATTATTAGACCGCATACATCGTATCAAATTCGATAATTTGACCGTCAAAGATAAAATTGTTATTTGCCGTCGGTTCATCCTGCCTGAGATAAACAAGAAGATGGGGTTCGAGAACATTGTCGAGCTGTCGGACGAAACCATCGAATATATCATTTTGAACTATACCCTCGAACCCGGGGTGCGGAAGTTGAAAGAATTGTTTTTCGACCTGTTTGGCGAGATCAATTTGTCCATGCTGTGCCCCTTTGCTGGCGATGGTGCGGATGCGGGCGCGGACTTTGAAATCCCCGTTGTTATTACGGCCGAGAACATCGGGAAAAAATATCTGTTAAAATACCATAAAATTACGGAGAAGAAGATACACACAGGTTCTCAAGTAGGTATCATCAATGGGCTCTGGGCGAATGCACTCGGCAAGGGGGGAATCATCCCGATCCAGGCGCGGTTTTTCCCGTCGTCCACCTTTTTAGAGCTGAAATTGACCGGTCTCCAGGGCGATGTGATGAAAGAGAGCATGAATGTTGCCAAAACGCTGGCCTGGTCCTTGACGTCACGTGATGCTAAGAGAGAATGGGTCCGGCTATTCGACGAAACCCGCGAACAGGGTCTACATGTTCATTGTCCCGAAGGCGGCATTTCCAAGGACGGGCCTTCGGCCGGTGCGGCCATTACGGTGGCGCTATATAGTTTGTTCAACGCGAAGCCGATCATTAATGATGTGGCGATCACGGGCGAGATTTGTTTGAACGGGGAGATCACTGCGATCGGAGGGCTCGAACATAAAATAACCGGGGGGATTCGGGCCGGGATCAAGACGTTCCTTTATCCCAAGGCCAATCACCTGGAGTTTGAAGAATGGGCCAATAAGGACAATAATTTGGCAGAATATGGCGACAAGGTTCGATTCGTCGAGGTTTCTGGGATTCAGGAGGTATTTGAGGTGGTCTTCTGCAAGGAACCGTAGGCGCTCAATGGTTGAGATAGAGATTCATTATCTCACCTATGCGATTAAGGGAGGGAATGGCGAAGCCAAAGCAGGGTTTTGGCGAAGCCATTCCGTAGGTTCCCTGCAAAATATCTAAGAATAGTATAATGGAATTGAATATCGTAGCATTCTCATATTTGTTTTTACGTTTAGCACCATTTATTCTTGTATGTTTTTTCACCCTATCGTCGATTTTCAACCAAGATTTTAAAGGTCTCGTATACATCGCCGGACTATTGTTCTCCAGTTTTGGCACAATCGTCATTGGAAATGCCATGTCGAACGTTATACCGATGATTAGTCCCGCCGAAAAACCCGAGATCTGTAACATGGTTACTGTGGGACAAACAAGCGAAATTTCGAAGTTACCGTTAGGTCAATCGGTTATTTCTTTTACCTTTGGCTATCTGCTTTATACCATCGTTTCCAACAATTTTATTATGCAAAACATTGCCACCATCGTGTTTTTTCCCATATTATTACTGTTTGATATCGTTTGGAACGCTCGTAACAGTTGTTATACCATATGGCAACTGTTGGCATCGCTCATCATTGGTGGGCTGTTCGGGGTGTTATGGTCCTACATCATTGCATCCACGAAGAGCCCTGCCTTACAGTATTTTGTCGGGGTCAATAACAACGAGGTTTGCAGTGCCCCTTCGCAGCAAACTTTCAAATGCCGTGTCTACCAAAACGGGAAATTATTAGCGGGCAATGTCGGACCGACCCCCAAGGGTAAGTAAAAAACCTATGTTTTTTAAGGGTGGGGGGTGAGGTCCAGGTTCTCCACACATCAACTTATATTTTTTTGTCAAGTAAAAAATATAACTTTCACATTTTGGACCTTGATACTTTCAGAGGGGGCCTTCAGGTTTTACCTAACTTATGACGGGCGTTACGCACCGTACCTGCCGTGGTCGACTGCGTATGAGGCTTATAGAAGACATTGCTCGTGAAAAGCGACTTTTTCGATTTCTCTTTGGACAGTGGCACCGTCACCGCGAACTTGATAAACCCGCTATTATGGACATGCACAAACCCGGTCATACCTCCTTTATATTCTATATCGATATATTTATTGGCTTTGGATGGGTCCGCGCATTTATTTCACAAGTAATTATAACTAGTCTGTGACGCCTCAACATGAAATTCTTACACCTTTGCCGATTTAAATCGCCCACATTAGTGGGCGATTCCAGTGGCAAAGTAACGTTACCACGCGCATTTTCAATGCGCAAAGGTGTAAAAAGTGCTTATTTGTTATGTTTATTATTGATCGTGATGATATCTTTAGCTTCGGACCCCCGGCTCTACATCATCGAGTCCATGGACCCGAGTGGTAACACATATATGTACATGGATGCGGGGTCCATGGGCAAGGATACGGAGGGATCAAGTGTCTGTGGTAACGTGGATTGCACCGACATAGGTAACGTGTTCGTAGGCAACGTGGACTGTAGCATCTATTGCAACATCCTCAATGCCCCTTCGTATTCGTTAAAGTCCCCTACAGCCAATGTGACCGGGCTCTCCGACGCCTCCTACAATACACTCATCAAGTATGACAGCAACAATTTTATGCTCACGTACCACGAGGATATCAGCATGAACCCCCAGTTAGCCAAGGTCGTCGGCACCCCTATTTACGGTGACGCAGACAATTGGTCTACCGCGCAGCTGGTCCCTAGCTACGTCGACAGTGTTCTCTTAAGCCGAGTCTCCCGAAACCATTAGCTTATGCCCATTGGTCGTCTTCTTTTTCACGATTTTCACATTGTTTTTATGAAGTTTGAGGTGACACGCCTCGCACACCGCCGCCAAATTCGCCTTATGATTCTTATGGAACGTCCCGATATAACCATTGTCGGGGCTCGCTGCCTCCTGCGGGCTCAGATGGTGGGTTTCCGACGATAGAGTCTGTTGGCAGACCTCGCACGTCCCTCGCACCTTCCGTGCATTGTACGTGGTCGGATTGTTCGAAAGGACGCCCCGTGCCTCCGGAAAATACTTGCTACGAATCTCGTGCGCCAAATCCAAAAACTCTTGGTCCAAGTAGAGCGATTTACATACCTCGAGACCATAGATCCTCGGCCCCGAGCCCTCCTTCAGTTTACGATCGTAGACCAGGCAATCGTTTTCGCGGTCGTACTGGACAGTCATATGTTTGAGTGCGATACTGTCACAATCCTTTACTTCGTCGTACCTGGCGATTTCGTGGAAGTGGGTCGCGAAGATAAACGATGCCTGTTTTTCGGTGAGTTTCATCAGCCCCGCCGCAAAGATACTGAGGGCGGACTCGGTCTCGGTACCAGAGCAGAGCTCGTCGCCTAAAATCAAGCTATTCTGGTCGGAGTGTTTCAAGATCACCCGGAGCTCGCTCATTTCCACTGCGAACGTCGACAGGTTTTTAAATATGTTGTCGTTCCCTAATATCCGCGAATAAATCGCGGTATAAGGTCGGTATTCGAACCGGGAACACGGGACGAAGAGTCCGGCCTGGGCCATGATCACCGCGACCCCGATCGCCCGGATAAGGCTGGTCTTCCCCACTGCGTTCGTCCCGTACAATAGCACCCCGGTCTGCTCCGGTCGACCCAACGAGATATCATTGGTCACATAGATCTCGTTTTGCTGTAAATGTTCGATCAAACAATGGCGGAGGTCGTAGGCGTCCACATACGATTTTGTGGATTCGGTGTCGATTTGGGGGCGGCAATAGTTGTATTTCTTCGCCGAATACGCTTTACATTGTAACATATCGGCTTTGGCCACGTAGTCAATGAGGTTCTCGAGCGGTTCTAGCCACTCGGTCTCAAGGTCGCCCAGCACCTCCATAAAGACCTCTGCTATGAGCTTATTCACCACGTCTTTGAACATAAACATCTTTTTACATATCTGTGCGACGAATGGGCTATCGACTTCCACGTTGGTCGAGGTCGCATTGATTTTAGAAAACCGGATCTCTTTCAGGTCGATCGTGGCACCGCCAATCTCGACGGTGGACGCGGACCCACCGGTATCGATCAGCTTTTTAAGCACCAGAGACCGTTTGGAGGTGATTTGGAGCGAGACCCCCGATTTCTCGGTTTCGTGGACCTTGACATACTCTGTATCGGTGGTTCCCTCGTGTTTTTGCATCAGCCCATTCAGATGCTGGCGTAGCCCATAAAAGATCCGTTGGCTCTGTTCGTAATCGCTGATCGCTGTATCGAGCTTGTCCGATACGCCGGGTTGGATCATGTTACCGCCACTGGAGCCGTCCGTGAAGGTGGTCATGGACTGGATGTTCTTACACACCTCGATATTGAAGTGTTTGTCGATGAAACCGGTGAAATCGGTGCATATTTGGTTGATGTATTGGTACGCACTTTGCTCCTCTGTTTGCTCTTGTGTGGGCGCTATTCCAAACACACGATCTGCGATGGATCCGTCACCCACCGCTTCCGTTACAGTGTCATTGCTGTCGTTTCCATAAAAATCGCTACAAAGATAGTGTGTCAACTCCTCGTCTTGGCCGAATAAATGGTTGATCCGCTGAATTGTCTCCACACTCTTATAGAGCTGCGCGATCGACGAGGGGTACATCTTCCGCACCACGATTTGCCGACAGAGCTTCTCCATGTCGCGAACATGGGTCAATAGTTTACGCATTGTGTCGACCGTGGGGTAATATTCGGGAGACACCATCTTCTCGATCGTATCATATTCCGCCTCGAGCCAATCGACGTCCGAGGTAGGGTTCGTCAGTTGATGTTGAAATCGCCGTTTCCCCATCGGGCAGCAACAATTGTTCAGGAAGGCCAGTACCGACGACCGCTTACCGTCCCCCGATCCCGGGGCCGCCACGATATTGAGTTGCAACAGGGTATGATTCGCCAGCACCAGCCGGTCCGACACATTATTGAACGTAGGCAGCCCGATCTTACGAACCAGGTCGGGGTTATGTTCGCGGACAAAATCCAACAGGTAGCAATACGATTGGGTCGCCACGATGTTCTCGGTGAATTCACTACACACATCATACGTATCGTCGTTATAAAACGTCGTCAAAATCTGTTTTATATAGTGCTGGCTCGTGCAGTTCTCGGCCTTGCTGTCCTCGGTGCGATAACTATGGAACGAGGGTGCCCGGATCCCCGCAAACTGGACAATCTTATCTATTGTCGGGGCGTCGAAGGGGCTGACCACGATCACCTCGCTCGGTGAAAAGATCGACACCGACCGTTCCAGCTCGTCGAATGTGCTGTTATTCAGGACGAACGGCACTTGGTATTCGAACATATACGATTTTCCCGTAAAAATATTGATCACGGAGATGCCGCAGACCAGCGTTTCTTTTAGGGCGGCGGGGCTGGGGCTGGCAGTGGGTCCGGCCGAAACCAAGATGTTTTTGGAAAGGTGGAACCAGACCGACATGATATTATTGGTCAGCTGGTCGGCCGATTCGCCAGTGTCGCACGACAAATAGGTACCGGGCGAATAGATCTTATGTAAGACGCGTTTATAGCCGGCCCGGGGGTCCGACGATTCCTTCTCTTGTAGGAACACCACCACCGTGAACCCACCGTCGAGCATTTTGGGTAAATACTTGTCCAACAGATAATGCATAAATCCTGCCATCACGAGCTGGCCTGCTGCAGTTCGTGGGTCATGGTTGTAGCTGGCCTTTTTCTCGGCAATGTTGAACTGGCAGAGGCTGGCGAATTCTTTGATCTTGCTTAAGACCAATTCACCGCTTTGCGGATCGCGGACCCCGTAGACCTCCAAAAATGTGCCGACCTGCATGAGGACGATCGTGTTTTCCCCGTATTTTTCTTGGTATTCCCGGGTATATTTGAAATATTCGCCGTAGATGGTATCTTCCCCGCTGCTAGACGCAGCGGCTTTACTACTTTTAGATTTATACATTATTAGGGCGCTCTACATATATTAGCAGATTGCGTTTATACCATTTCCGACAATTTATAATGCTTGTTATATGGCGGATTCAGACCCGAAAACCAAATTCAAAAAAGCTTTTACCACGATTTACGAAGAAAATATATGGCTCGAAGAGCACAGCGCGAGCGGCGGGGGATCGGACCTCAGTTTTAACCTATCGACCTATGTGCCGTTCTTAAAACAGTGGTTAGTCGATTACCGAATTGAGAGCGTGGTCGACCTGGGATGCGGCGATTTCTTATGTGGACCCTACATTTACGGCGACATTGCGTCCATCGAGTACACGGGCTACGACACCTATCCGGCCGTGATCGAGAAGAACCGGGCTCGGTACGCGGCGAGCGGGTCAAAATACACCTTTCATTCTGCCGATATTTTCTACGAATGGCAAAACCTGGCATCCGCTGATCTATGTATCATCAAAGACGTATTACAGCATTGGCAAGTTGCCGATATTTATACCTTTTTAGACAACCTTTGCCTGAGTGGTAAATATAAGTATATTTTGATCTGTAACTGTTGCGACCAGAAATGGGACAATGAAGACACCTGTCTTACGGGGGGATTTCGCCAATTGTCCGCCCGGTTTTTTCCGTTACGGCGGTACGATGCCGAGATCTTATACACGTACCATACGAAGGAGGTGTCGCTCATTACATGTATGGGAAAAAAGGTCGGCTAACCTATTGACACATTGACTCAATATGATAGCATTATTGAGTCAATCTAGTGCGTATCGTTCATAAAATTATATAACAGGTTCTCGGGATTATGGTTATGGACCTCGCCACACATCATGACCGCGCTTTCGTACATTTTACGTAAAACATCTACAGGGGTGATGGAGCCTACCCGGATCAGGCCGCGTTTCACCAAAAACCGTTTTACCTCCTCGATCGGCACCGCCTTGAGTTTTTGCGATTGGGTCGTGATGTTGGAGCGTATGGTGCGGTTCGAGACGAGAACCGACACTTTGGGGGCGTTCTTCGATTTACCGATTTTATAGGTACGTCGTAGGGTCTTTTTTCGCTTCATACGCTTCGGTCGTTGATGGGCCTGCTGGATGGCGTGGAGTTTGGTCGCTGCGCCCTTCATTTCGTGCATGCGCTCGATTGCGTCTTTGACACGGTCTTCGGCAACCTTGGTCTGTGCTTGTATAGGTACTTGTACAGGTGCTTGCGATAATCCTTGTATAGGTACTTGTGCAGGTGCCGGCGCTAATCCTAATGCATTGACAGTATTATTACTATTATTGTTTTGTACGATATAAGAAGGGCTCGGACCAACTCCACTGTTCGGACCCGCCGGGGGCATCACCTTCCGGGTCTGGTTCATTAGCGTTCGAAACGTAGGTAATTCGCCCCCCTTCAGACAACCGTAAGCCGGACGCGAAATGTTTTGGAGGGCGGGCTGCAGCGCCACGGTAGCGCTACTAGTCGGTACCATAGACTGAACAAGGTTATTGGACGGGCCGGACCCCGACCCTCCCATCGTGGTTACCTGTCGTTTTACCGTAGAATTATGCACCACCGACTGGGCCTTCTTATCCGCCAAAGATTGCATGAACTGCTGGGCCTCCTTGAATTCTTTGTTAAATGAGGTTGCGGGATCCGCCGCCTTCGGCGGCGCTGGAGAACCTGCTTCAAACAACCTTTTATAGCGCTCCTCTTGGTGCTCACGGATCATTTTTAAAATCGACCGTTTTTTCAATGTTTCGTCCTTTTTCTTCTGTGAGGCCGACTTGACCCGGATACCCCCTGGCTCCTTGGGCTCACGCTTTTTCCGGGTTTTTTCGGGGAATTTAAATAGGTTCATGTCGATATTAATTTTTTTTTCATCCATTTCCTTTTTTTGTTTGTTAGTTGTAAATATGGCACAAAATAACTATAGCAGGGAACCGCCGCCTTACCGTAAAACCCCTCAAAAGAATATTACTGCGTGAGGGAGGGTTTGCAAGGGAACCGTAGGTTCCCTGCTAGATATAGATCGAGTTCATAAACGACAGTCCCTCCTCCTTCTTATGAAGATTGTCTAAAAACGTCTTGTACCCGCGGTTCATATCGTCTAAAGAAATTTTCTTCTGAACCTCTTTGCCCTTACCAAATACCCGGACACCATGACCTATCTTGACATACGTGAACAGTGCCTCCATATCTCGTCCCAAGCCGTGAAACTTATCCTTTTTCTCATGAAACCACTTTTCCCACGTTTTACACCCGTGAACATTTGAAATCGGACAATCCACCTTCGGTGGATTGCCTTTCAATTGATTTACGGGTAACGTTGCCATTGAACACTGAACCGGACCCCCCAAGGGTGTCCGATTTTGAATGTTCAAGGGTGTATCGTCGACGGTGTCCGCTAGGGTCCAACCGCGCGATCGCACCAATCTAAAAAAGATTTGCATCAGTTCCTTCGGGCTGTATGTTTCCGTCTTAAATTTCCATATAAAGCGAGATTCGAGACCACTATTCGCCGTGAAGAATCTATTGTTCAGTTCGTTTTCGTAACCTGCGATAATGACCATCAAATTGTCTTTATGATTGCTCAGTGCCTCGCACAGTGTGTCCAAGCATTCTTTGGAGAACATGTCCTCCTTGTCCTCATTCGCGAGCGAGTACGCTTCGTCGATGAAAAGCACGCCACCCAGACAGTCCTCGATCACCTTGCTGGTCTTGATCGCTGTCTGTCCCAGGTACCCGGCGATGAGGTCGTTACGCGTGACCTTTTTGAAGACATTGTTACTCAAAATGCCTAGCTTGGAGTACATGTTGCCGATGATCTTGGCGATCTGGGTCTTGCCCGCTCCCGGCGGTCCCATGATAACTGTGTGTTTATAGTCTGTTGAGGTGGTCACACCCTTGCTGTCATCTGCGCCAGCATTCGTGCTTGTGTGCAAATTTTGAATGAAATAGATTAACTGCTCGAATACCGATTCCTTGATTTTCTCGAGACCGATCATGTCTTTAAGCTCCACCAATTCGCTGCGGATATTTGACAGTGATTTCAGGTCGATGTTATATTCGACATCGTCTTTCACCGGGTACTTGTCGATGATCTCGATCAGCTCGTAGAGATTCTGCGGCGCGTCGATGGTGACCAGGGTTTTTTCTTTGATTGCTTGCACGGTAGGCTCGTGTGGACCAAAAATATTGCTTTGGCCCACCTCGCCACCCTGACCCACCTTCTTTTCCAAGACATCAGGAAACGGATAATTCAAATAGTTATACACCGGGTCGTAGAGGTAAGATTCGTTCAATAACTTTAATGCAGCCAGCTCGTGGTTATACTGCTGCTGGTACAGGTCGTAATAGGCCGACCCATACCCCGTTCCATAATTATTCGCATAATTATTTTCATGACCCGTTCCATAATTATTTTCATAATTATTCGCATAATTATTGGTCCACACACACTGATCCGACCACCACTGTCGCTCTTGATATTGGCTGTACTGCTTTTCTAGCAACTTTTTTTTGCGCTTGGTGACACGCTGGTGATAATACTTGGACATCCCGTTTTTTGCACTCTAACTACTCTATATCTAAATATAATTATTTCTATATGGTTTTGATTATATCTTACACCCCCTTAAAATTGATTATGTTTTACTGCAAATAACAAGTTCCAGTATCAAATGACGACAATATATGTTATATTTCATCTCACAATGAATAATGCGAATGTGTTTACGTTGGACGAGAACAATATTACCGAGATTATCCGAAAACAGACAGAAAAATACGAGGGGACTACGGGGGAATGGAGATGGAGGAAAATAGGGGAAGGAGACGAGTTTGATGCGAATATGAACATTGCCCCGTCATTTTCATAAAAACCCTTTGAAACCAAGCTACAGAGTTAAAGGGAAGAGTATAAGGGAAGAGTATAAGGGAAGAGTATAAGGGAAGGAGGGTTAAAGGAGGGGTTAAAGGGGAACCTTTGGTTCCCCTTAAAATTGATTTTTTCCGTAAAAGGATGTAAAGACATCTTATTAATAGTAATAGCTTTAATAATGAACTACGAGATGAGATCGGCGGAAGCTGTTTCTTCGTTTTCGGGTCATTACCAGAGTTCATCGAATGCCGACGAGGTGTTGACGGCGCCTCCGGCGCCTAAGAAACGTCGTGTGAAGGTGAAGGTGGTCGAACCTGAGGCTAAGGCCCTTGAGGCCCTTGTGCCAGAGGCTAATGCCCCTGAGGCCCTTGTGCCAGAGGCTAAGGCCCTTGAGCCTGAGGCTAAGGCCATTGAGGCCCTTGTGCCTGAGGCTAAGGTCATTGTGCCCGAGGCAGAGGCAGCCGCGGAAATCAAAAAACTCATCCAATACGAAGAAGACGTCCAGAAAAAGGTCGAAGCCGCCATTCTCAATACGAGCGAGGATGAAAAGGTGTTGTTGGACCACATCGGCTCCTTTGTCGAGGAGCCCTACCACATCATCGAATCCTACTTCGCCGGCCAGCATTTGGAACGCCTCGTCCGTCACCAGATCGAATCTTACAATCATTTTGTCAACTACCAAATCCAACGCACCATCCAGATGTTCAACCCCGTCACCATCCGTTCTGAAAACGACTACGTGGCCGACATCGACAAGTATTTCCTCGAAATTCAGGTCGCCTTCTCTAACTTCAAACTCTATCCCCCGCAGATCCACGAGAACAACGGCGCGACCAAAATGATGTTACCCCAAGAGGCCAAGTTGCGTAATTTCACGTATGCCTCCACCATGAACGTCGACATCAACATCAAGTACATCGTACGCACCAGCGAGAACATGGAAACTCCCCGTATCATCGAAAAGACGTTGCCCAAGATCAACATCGGTAAGCTCCCCATCATGTTGAAATCGTCGATCTGCGTCCTCAGCCAAAACAAGCACATTAGCAATGACTACACCGGCGAATGCTCCATGGACAGCGGGGGGTACTTTATTATCAAGGGCTCCGAAAAAACCGTGTTGGGCCAGGAACGCGCTGCCGAGAACCGCGTCTACTGCTTTGACGGGAAAAACACGACCAAGTGGAGCTGGTTTGCCGAGATCAAGTCCGTCCCCGATTTCAAATGTATTTCGCCCAAGCAGATCGAGATGATGGTCGCTAGTAAAAACAACGGGTTCGGCCACGGCATCTTCATCACGGTGCCGCGTATCAAAAATCCCATTGAACTCTATGTGTTGTTCCGCGCCCTCGGCATCATCAGTGACAAGGATATCACCAAATACATCATGCTCGATATTGGTGACGAAAAGAAGGGCGATGTGCTCCAGTTCCTCCAAGCCTCCATCATCGACGCCAACAAGTACATGACCCAGGAAGACGCGCTCCGGCACATCACCGCCTCCGTCGCCTATACCCCCCTCAACCTCGACAAGGAGGTGGGGGCACGTAAAAAGCGGGAATTCACGGTGGATGTGCTCGACAACGACCTCTTCCCCCACTGCCAGACGTTGCAGCAAAAGCTCTACATGGTGGGGTACATGGCCAACAAGCTCATTCAAACGAGTTTAGGGTGGCTGCCGCCCGACGACCGCGATTCCTACATCAACAAGCGCATTGAGCTCACAGGGACCCTGCTCAACAACCTCTTCCGTAATTATTTCAACAAGTTGGTCAAGGAGATGCAGAAACAGGTGGTGCGTGAGATCAACAACGGGTCGTGGCGGTCGACCGACGACTACGAAAGCATCATCAACATGACCAACATTTATAAAATCATGAAATCGACCACGATCGAGAACGGGATCAACCGGGCCCTCAGCACGGGCGATTTCAGCATCAAGCAGTCGAACAGTAGCAAGGTGGGGGTGGCCCAGGTGCTCAATCGTCTCACCTATGTGTCGAGTTTGAGCCATTTACGGCGGATCAACACGCCACTCGAGAAGAGCGGTGAGCTCATCGCTCCGCGTAAGCTACACGGCACCACGTTAGGGTTCTTATGTTGTTTGACGGGGGATGCCGAGATCCTCTTGTCGAACCGGCTTGACACGTGCCCTATCCGGGACATTCGCGACGGGGACTGTGTGAATACCGTGCATCGGTCGACCTTGGTGGACGAGCCGTCGGACATGAAGAACTTCTTTTGTAAAACGCCCGACAAGCTATACGAGATTACCACGATCAGCGGTCGCACGATCAAGGCCACGGGTGATCACCCCTTCCTGATCAACATGGGCTCGGGGTTTGAGATGGTGCCGGTGAGCCGTCTACATATCGGTGACAAGATGGTCATTCGTCATACTGTGAAAGCCATTCGTGACGAGGCGGATACGGCGACCCCTCTCAACTCTTTGAACAAACCCATCCCGCTCCAGACGTTCAAACTGATTGCACGGATCTTTGGTTACATGTTTGGTCGTATGAGTGATACAGTGTCGTTCGGTGAGGAGTGTGACGCGGTGCAGTTTGTGGAGGATTTGGAGGCCCTCGGGTTTGAGCGGGTCCAGGTCCAACATGTGGTCCAGGCGGAGGCGGGTGAAAATTGGACCGTCCAATTGAGCCAGGGGGTCCAAGAGTTTATTACAAACATATGGGACCCGGAGGTGGACCCGCGTCTACCCGAATGGCTCACCGAAGCCGAACCGTCCGTCAAGCGCGAGTTCTTGTCGGGATTTCAGGGCCGGAATGGCAGTACAGTTCGTTATGTGCCTAACGGCGCGGCAAATGCCTTTCGTGTGGTGAGTTCGTACTCTACGGGCGCGCTCAACGTTATGACCTACGCTTTGACCGATGTGTGTGTGATTTTCGGAGACATTGGTATCAAGTGCCATATTAATTTTGTGGATGAGGGGTCCAACACGATCTATATGATTATTGACGATGACCTCGACGACATGTGTAAATATGTGAATTTGGTCGCGTATAGCTACTGCGATAAGAAGCGGCGGGATTCGGCGCTGGCCATCGAAACTGTGCTTTGCTTGTCGTCCGGTCGTATTATCCCACTCGAACACCTGATCGAGCCCCTTCGTAGTGGCTGTGTCAGTGTGCCTATCCTCTCGATTCGCGAGGTTCCGGTCGAGCCGGTCTACGACTTCACCACCTACAGTGACAATCATTCGTTTGTGGCGTCCTCGTTCGTCTCGAGCAACTGTGCCGAGACCCCGGAGGGGCAGTCGATTGGTATTGTCAAAAACATTAGCTACATGGCACACATCACCATTCCGACCAATAGCGCGTCCCTCTACGAGTATGTGACGCCCCATGTGCTGTCGGTCAATGATTGTCGGCCGGAAGAGTTGAACGACAAGGTTAAAGTGTTTGTCAACGGGTGCTGGCTGGGGGTGACCGACGACCCGGTCAAGCTATACCAGGAGATGAAAGATAAGAAATATCGCGGCATCATTAATATCTACACCTCCATCATCTTTGACATCAAAATGATGGAAATCCGGATATGTAACGACGGTGGTCGGCTCACCCGCCCTCTGTTGCGGGTGCGTGATAACCAGGCCCTCATTACCAAAGACATTATTGAGCGGCTGACACGACACGAGCTGAGCTGGAACGATCTTTTGACCAATTGTCGTCTGGAGGAATCGGTGGTCGAATATATTGACCCGGACGAACAAAACTTGGCCATGATTGCCATGAAGTGCAAAGATACTTATTTGCATTGTATGACAGGGCAACGTTACCGTTTCACGCATTGCGAGATACACCCGAGCACGATTTTCGGGGTGGTGGCGTCGTGTGTTCCTTACCCGGATCATAATCAGGCTCCTCGTAACACATACCAATGCTTGCATCCGGACGAGCTGGTTTGGATGGCAGATGGTACCAAAGTGCCGATCAAAGATGTGAAGATCGGCGACGATGTGCTGACGTTTCATCCCGAAACCTTGGAAATTACCGAGACGAAGGTGGTGAATCAGTTTGTGCGGCCCAACGAGTTTCCCATTTATCGTCTGACCACGGTGAGTGGTAAAGAGATTCGCGCCACCGAAGATCACAAGTTTATGACTAACATGGGGTGGAAGACGGTCAAAGAGATGATCGAAGATCCGGGGCTGAAGATGGGTATGTCGATGAACGATTACAGTATTATCCCTCAAACCATCTGTAATGCTAAGACCATCTTGACTGAAGAACAATTTGTACAAATCATGCGCGACTTGGAAGTTGAAGAATCAAAAAACAGAAAAATTAGCAAAATATTTAAGTATGTGAACCAGTTGAAAGACATTGGGCTACTGCCGCTCAAGGAGGACAATCCGGTGTTACCTATATTGTGCCGGATCATTGGATTCCTTTACGCAGACGGGTCATTGCAATTCATCGATAGATGTAAAAAGATCGGTGATCGCGAATACAAGTCCAAGGAGTTTCAGTGTTCCTTCGATTTTGGACGGGAGAACGACGCGATTGTCTTTGAAAATGATCTTCAACGCTGCGGATTCAGTAAGAATAAAATTATGGAGGGAACTCGGAGTTTTACTCATAAAGATAGCAATCGTGTCCAAACACACCACACTTTCACCTGCATTCATAATGGCTGTTTCCCGGCCTTCTTAATTGCCCTTGGAATCGGCTACGGAAAGAAAACCGAAACTCCGAGAACCCCGATCCCTGATTGGGTCATGGACAACAAAGAATATGGACGACAGTTCATGAAGGGGTTTCAAGGAGGTGACGGTTGCAAAATTACTTGCTACGAAGGAAAAACTTCAATTACTATGCACTCTACTTCACAACAAATCAACCCTGTATTTCAAGAATCTCTTTCAAATTTTATGGAGCAGTGTGTTCAAATATTGGCACGATGTGACGTAGAAGCATATATGCTTCCTATGAAAACAATTAACGCCGAAAGAGTAATTGTAGCATTTCAAATTAGCCAAAAAAATAACAACCTTGTTACCTACTATAATGAAGTTGGTTACGCTTATAGTGAAACTAAAAATAACCAATCTTACAAAATTATAGAATACTTGAAAGCGCGAGCGGTGTTTTGCAGCCGTAATAATATTTTAAACGACCAAACATTACTCCATGCAAAAAAATTTGATCGCCCTACCGAGTGGTTCAACAAAAATATCGAAGAAAAAAACAACTGCATATTCGTACCAGTATTATCTATCACCCCTGAACCTGATGGTCTCATATCTTGTGTTACTGTGCAGTCAGAAAATAAGTCAATTCTTGTTTCAAACGACTGCATATTTGCAGCGAACTGCGCGATGGGTAAGCAAGCCATGGGTGTATACGCGACAAACTACGATCAACGCATGGACAAGACCGCCTATATCCTGAATTATCCGAGCCGCCCGCTCGTGGAAACCCGTATCATGAACATCATCCGTCTCAACCAAATTCCGTCGGGATGTCAAATCCACGTCGCCATCATGACCCACACTGGTTACAACCAGGAAGACAGTGTTCTCATCAACAAGGGTTCGATTGATCGCGGGCTCTTCATGGCCACGATCTACCATACCGAAAAGGACGAAGATAAAAACATCATTCGCGACGAGATCATCCGATGTAAGCCGGACCCGACCAAGACCAAGGGGATCAAGTTCGGCAATTACGATAAGTTGAATAGCCAGGGATTCATCCCTGAGAACTCGTTGGTCGAGAACCGCGACGTCATCATTGCCAAGACCATCCCTATCAAGGAGAACCGGAACGATCCGACCAAGACCGTCAAGTATGAGGACCAGAGTAAGACCTTTCGCACCACCGAAGAGACGTACATTGATAAGAACTTTACGGGACGGAACGGGGACGGCTATAATTTTGCCAAAGTTCGGGTGCGGACGCTACGGAAGCCGGTTTTGGGCGACAAATTTAGCTCGCGTCATGGTAAGTCTATTATTGATTGTTGTTATTTGTATAATTTTACGTTTAATTACTCACATTCTCTTTGTTTGCATTAACAGGTCAGAAAGGTACTGTCGGTAACATCATCCCGGAGTGTGACATGCCCTTTACCAAGGACGGGCTCCGCCCCGACATCATTATTAATCCGCACGCTATCCCTTCCCGCATGACGATCGGGCAGTTGAAAGAGACGTTGCTCGGTAAAGTGTTGTTGGAGCTCGGGATGTTCGGTGACGGGACCAGTTTCGGTAACCTCGATGTCAAGACGATTTCGAAAGAGCTACAAAAGTTAGGTTACGAGAGCTACGGGAACGAGCTCATGTACAACGGTCTCACTGGCGAACAGTTGGAAACGAATATTTATATTGGACCGGTGTTTTACCAACGGTTGAAGCACATGGTCAATGACAAGCAGCATAGCCGGTCGATCGGCCCGATGGTGAACCTGACCCGCCAGCCGGCCGAAGGTCGGAGTCGTGACGGTGGTTTCCGTATTGGTGAGATGGAACGTGACGTCATGTTGGCCCACGGTATGTCGCGGTTTTGTAAGGAGCGGATGTTCGACGTTTCTGACAAGTATTCCGTGCATGTGTGTAAGAAGTGCGGTATGGTCGCCTCCTACAACGACGGTAATAAAAATAAAATGTATGCTAGCGCGGACTTCTCTATCCATATGTGTCGGACGTGCGATAACAAGACCGATTTCGCCCTGGTCAACATGCCTTACGCTTACAAGTTGTTGGCGCAGGAGCTCCAGACGATTAATGTGGTGCCGCGGATCCTCACATAGGGGGAACCTACGGTTCCCCCTAACCCCTTCCCTTGATTGTTTGCATTTATTAGTAAATTATTTTAACTCTTAGCTAAGATAATTTTTTTTTGTGGTATTTCTATGTTAAATATTTATCGTTACTTTCTCTCTTTTATCTGTTCTAATAACAACCTTTTGAACTCTTGGTTATCTTTTATGAGACTTATTATCATTGATTTATCTATTGTCAGATCAATGGACTCCACTGCCTTTTTATCAGTGCACTTCTTCTTATGATACCAAAGACTGTTATTGCTATTATATTTCTTATCACATATATCACATTTATACTTAGGAGTAATTTCACCGTCTTCATTTTGAGCTACCTTCATATTGTCTCGATGTTGCCATAATAATTTATGATTTTGTAGGTCACCGAGTGAATTACAGTTAACATTGCATATTTTACAAAAGTATGTATCACCCCGTTTCTCATAGTGCAAGATTGTATCTTGGTGTTTCCGTGTGGAAACATGTGAATACCAGTTACTCAATTTACTAGCATGAAAATCGCATAATTCACAATGATAGGGTTTCGAACCCCTTTTTTGATTTTCGTTTGGTTCTTCGTTTGGTTCTTCGTTTGGTTCTTCGTTTGGTTCTTCGTTTGATTCTTCGTTTGATTCTTCGTTTGATTCTTCGTTTGATTCTTCGTTTGATTCTTCGTTTGATTCTTCGTTTGATTCTTCGTTTGATTCTTCGTTTGATCCTTCGTTTGGTTCTTCTTTCTTTGGTTCCGATGACTCTTGCGATGCAGATTTTGATGCCTCTCTGTCCTTTTTCAGTTCTTCCCCTATGATTGCCAACATTTCAGAACAGTCTCCTTCGAAATATTCGCGTCCGTAATCCACACGACGTTTGAATCGTTTCTTGAATATCTCCAGCAAATGCGTCTCCATAGCATCACAGTTTTTACAGAACGTTTGTTGGATGAATTCTGACCCTTTGGGGTACTGGCTGAACCGTTTGAAATTGGGTTGTTTGGTTTTGCCAATCTTATACACCGGTTCTTTGTTACTTATCGCTCGGAAAGTTTGAATTAAATAAATTGTCGGGATCTCCATCTATACACTATACCGAGAAAATATTTTCTCGGAGTTTTTCCTAAATGTTTCTAAATATTTCTACGTTAAATGTTTAGGATGGAGGGTCGGGGGTCGGGGGTCAGGATTCACTTTCTACCGAACTGTAACATAATCGCCTCTCTATCCAGTGCGACTTCCTTCGCGATATTCCGCACCACCTTCTCCCGGGTCTTGGGGTCGCCCAGGAGGGTTTGTAGGTAAATCTTGTCCCTCAGCAGGTTTTTTTCGTGATTGTTCACCATGGCATCGGGGTTGTCCAAGCACCACTGGTGCAAGCAGACGACGTTCCGGTATTCCACCTTCTCAATGATGCTATTAAGCCGGGAATGCCCGTTGTCGTCCTTGGTCCATACATTGTTCTCTTTCAGGAAGATGGTTTCACGCTTCGCGTCGGTGCAATGGATAGGTCGTTTGGTGATGTCGAGTGCTCGGAGTCTTTTGATAAATATATCTGAAATACCACTCACGAACCCTACATCGCCCATCACCAGTAGTTCGTCGAAGGTGGGGCGGATGGTATCCAAGAATTCGTCGAGGTTCATAGCGTCCTTGCAGGTTTCGTTGAGGAACACGTTGAGGTTGAAACGTTGGTTGTTATTGTTGATGGTGTTCAGGTTTGTTATATTATTGTTGGTGACAGTAAGCTGTTGCTGGGTCATCTCGAACAACTTGTTTATCAAATCCTTGTTTTCCCGGCGTTCTTCTTCGGCCTTTTCTTGGTTCTGCCGACGTTCTTCTTCGGCCTTTTCTTGGTTCTGCCGACGTTCTTCTTCGGCCTTTTTCTGCTGTTCCAAAACAAAAGATCTGATCTCCTGATTTTCGTTATACAATTTTGTTATAATATCTGTAAATATATTGGGTCTCTCAGTATACACAATTGTATTCTCCAGGACTGGTTTAGTCTCTGTCTCCTTCTCCTTCTCCTCATCCTCTTTCTTTTTAGCGTTTTCTGCAGAACACTTTTTTTTATGTTCCCATAGACCCGGTCTAGAATTGTACTTCTTTTTACAAATTGGACAGGTCAATTTGTCTTCAACTTCCGGTGTTGGCGCATTGTGTTTAACCGTAGTAAGATGAGCATCGTAACTACTCTTTTTACATGTGGTATAGTCACATTTGGTACAGACATAATTGCGAACAAGTGGGACGTCTCTATTTTCAGATCGATATTTATGTTTGGCTGACGATAAATGATTATCGTAGCTACTCTTTTTATTCGTAGTATATTCACAAATATCACATTCAAAGCGTGGCAGCATTTTGTCGATCGGGGCGTTAGACAGGTCCGTCGACAATTGAGTTGCAGTCATTTTTATATTATAATCTTCATCAGTGTCGCTTATAATATCGTAACGAACGTTAGGTGAATAATTTGGGGCAGATTCTTGTTGGCATAAATTCTGCATGTCTATACAATTCCCTTACATTAAAATTCCTAAATATTCCCTGGCTGAAAAAGAAATTCTATGCAGCCAAATTTATTCCAGGTTCGCTCAAAAACATTACCACAACCAGTCTCGCTCCCAACCACCTCTGTTTTTCGTGGTATTTTAAGAAGTTTTCCGCCAAACTATTTTTTGGACAAAAATAAATGTCCATTTTCTGAAAAATTTTTCCATTTTATTTCCAATTTTTTCAACGATCTTATTCAACGTAAAAATATTAAAAACACATATTATAGTTTTTTATTCCAAGAACCCCAGTTGGTGGTGGTATGTATAATATTTATTTTATTAATAGAACCAGCTTCGCTGCTGAGAGAGGGTGGGGAGGAGGTCTTGAGCCCTGCCGGTGCAACTTGGCCCTGGGGTCGCACACGAACCACGTTGTCACGACCGGCGTTTGGATTGGTGCTCGGTACCGGAGGCTGGACCAAAGGTGCCTTCGGTGGTACAGGGACTGTGGCACTGAAAGAGCCGGAGGTCCACATGGAACGCACTGTAAGAGCCTTGGGCACTGAAAGAGCCTTTGGCACTGAAAGAGCCTTGGGCACCGCAGGAGTCTTTGATTCGGTCGACCGAAGTCGTAGGAAATCCGCGCTATTCTTATAATAATACTGTTCAATGTTCTCGTCGCGGTCGTCTCCCAGAAAGAGCCGCAGGTTCTCGTAATACACCGTAACCTCCTGATAATAAACCTCGCGGTAGCGCACATTCAGTTCGTCCAGGTCAGTATGGAAGTGGTGTGCCAAGGTCGCCATAGCCGTCACCGTCCCCACATAAAAGTTGTCTATACCGACCAGCTGGGTCGAACCCCGTAAAAAACGGTTATAATGGATCATGTCTTGGCCTGGTCCCACGGGTCCAATGAATCGCAACAGCGCATCGTAGTCCTTGAGAGAATTGGAATTATTAAACACATCGAACCGCGTGTTGAGAACCATGGTGTCCGCCCCCTCCTTCTCGGCGATGAGAGACGCTGCGCGATCTATCCCGTACCACATACGCTTCCATGCGATCTTAGGTAACAGCGTCGAATAGATGTTACCACTGGTGTCTCCGATGAGGGGGATGGTCTGGTCGTCCTCGATGATCAATGAGCCGATCTGCCAGTTGAGCCCGAAAAAATAATTCAATATGTCCTTCTCACTGACGGAAAGGGGGTTCTCATTGACTTTACGCCAACTGACCGAATTCGCATATTTGGACCAGGTATGGATATATACTTTTACAGTGTACACGTTGCAAAGCTTATTTATGAAATTGTAGAGCTGGGCGTCTCTAAATGCGTCACGAATATGCCCTCTTAATAATAATATTAATTTATTGTTTGACATAATATATGTGATTTATTATATTATATCAATACAAACCTATATGGCCCGAGGCCGACGTTTCTTTGCGGTTTTGCGACGGTTTCCACCAAAAATAAATCGTACACCTTTCTTAGTAAAATCCCTTCGTTTTTCCCTGTTATAAGAAAGCGTTTTAAGTTCTTTGCACATGTATGTTTTATTCGCTCTATTGTATTCGACCGCCGCAGGAACCTTGTCAATAGCAGTATTGATGGTAGGAAGCACATTCAGAACATCAACCACAATCGTATCGTATATAGGTTTGATGATGTCGTCTAAGTAATGTACATTAGTTGTAGGCGTGTTAGGATAGGATAACTGGATTGGAAATTCCAACAAAAAGGGTTTGATTTCCCGGATCTTCAAGTCGGTCTCTGTGGTAGTGAAAAAATTATTGAATGACATATCCATTTGATCCCAAGTAACGAATCGCTTAGGTCCTTGGTTACGCGGTTCCACTATAAATGGTCGGTACGGAATGCATTTATTATTGATTAAATTGTCGATTTTGAGATGAAAAGCCCCCTTGAATTTTGCACTCACCGCCTCACTATTGGGCGCATGGAAACAGAAATGAAAAATGTTGGTTGGGTTGGTTTCGAATGTATAATAATTATTTTGACTGCTACCTAGACATGTACATAAATAATGGTTATTAATACTGTCATATTCACCCCATTTACGGTATCTTATGAGAGGAGAATGAAAATCAAAGATGTATTTATATCGTATAGAAAAAATAATATATTCCGGATTAGTATAGTGCAATATTGTAGAAGTTAATTTTAATCCTCGACAATTTTTTTCAACATTATCAGCACTATTATACTGATCCAAAAGTGGTACAGTAGTATTGATGTTTATACGTAACATCTTGGAAAAAAATTGTATGTTAGACAAAATATATTGGTTCATTATATTGGACTTTAATTGAGAGAGATAGTGCTTAATATGTGAACCATCATAAATTTTATCATAATTTACACTGTTGCAATAAACATTTACATTTATTTGATTTTCCATATAACAATCTTATATTAGTGCAAGATAAGTTCCCCCGAATCAAGCGCTTTGAATGTTAAATATAATCCGTGATTTTTTTCTTCCCAACACATCAATTCTAGTAGGTCTTCTTCTGTAATCCTTTTTCCACCGTTTTCAATATGCCGCCTGAGAGTTTTCCCAATTCTTTTTTTACTATCCACATCGATTGTATTCTGGAAAATATGCATCATTTCACGATAATTAGGATGCAAACTGTCTAAATAATCATTAAAATCGTATTCCGATAACTTTGCTGCGCGCAGATTTATATCCAGGATGACATTGGGATCGACGATATCAGGATAATCACAGACGGCTATGAATTCTTTAATACGATTCAAATCCGTTGTAAACATTTCATTGTACTTTTCTTCACGCGGGATAGTAATAATATTAGGTTTTCGTCCAATCTTTATCATTCGTCTCATAGCTATTATGTTGTTATGTTGTTATGTTATACTAGAACAACATAATATTTTCAATTTTGATTTACTATTGCAATACGAGTTCACCAGATTCGAGTTCCTTGAATGTTAAATATAAATCGTGATTTTTTCCTTCCCACGACATTAGATATAATAGGTCTTCTACCGTAATACGTTTTCCACCGTTTTCAATATGACGTTTGATAGTCTTTCCGATTCTTTTTTTATTATCCACATCGATTGTATTCTGGAAAATATGCATCATTTCGCGATAATCTGGAGTCAAACTAGCTAAATAGTATTTGAAATCTTGGCGCGATAACTTTATCCCGTGCTTGTTTATATCTAAAATAATATTAGGATCCACAATGTCAGGATAATCACTTACTGCGATGAAATCCCTGATGCGATCCGGGTCTGTTGTAAACATTTCATTGTACTTTTCTTCACGTGGAATAGTAATAATATTCGGTTTACGTCCAATTTTGATCATTTGATTCATAGCTATTATGTTGTTATTCTATACTAGAACAACAAAATATGCAGGGAACCTACGTCAAAAAACGCGAAGCGTTTTTAACCCCTTGCAAACCCTCCCTTAATTAGAAACCACATTTGAAACCACCTTTGAAACCACATTAGAAACCACCTTTGAAACCACCTTTGAAACCACCTTTGAAACCACCTTTGAAACCACCTTTGAAACCACCTTTGAAACCACCTTTGAAACCACCTTGGTAATTATTTTAACTAACGGGTTAACATAATTAAGGGAGGGGTCGCAGGGATTGAGTCCCTTCGGGGCTCCACCTTGGCCGCCGTAGGCGGCCTTAGGGAACCGTAGGTTCCCTGCATTTTCGAAACATCTCCTTCAAAATATTCGTATCCGTAATCACGACGACGTACGAATTCCGTATTGAATATTTCCAAGAGTCGATTCTCCATAATATGACAGTTATTGCACCTGAACTGCGCAACAAACTTGGTTCCCTTGGGATACTTCGAAAACCGTTTGAAATCGGGCTGTCTGGTCTTACCGATCTTACACCTTTGCCGATTTAAATCGCCCACTAATGTGGGCGATTCCAGTGGCAAAGTAACGTTACCACGCGCATTTTCAATGCGCGAAGGTGTAAAAACCGATTCATTGTTATCAATAGCCTTAGCCGTTTTGATAAGGTAAATTGTGTGCTCTTCCATTTATTCACTATACACTATACAAAGAAAATATTTATGTAGTTTTTCTAAATATCCTTAAATATTTCTACGCCAAAACTTTATTGTATAGTTTTTCCTAAATGTTCTTAAAACTTCTACGCAAAAACTTTATTGTATAGTTTTTCTTAAATATTCCTAAATACTTTTACATAAAAGTATATAATATAACATAGTTGTTTAAATATTTTTACATAAAAGTATATAATATTACATAGTTTTACGCTGAGAAAATCGTGAGAAAATTGGGAATAAAATGGAAAAATTTTTCAGAAAATGGACAAAAATAAATGTCCAATTTTTTGTCCGCACAAAAAGTTTCGAGAACCTCCTCCCAAAGCAGCTTAAAATGTGGTGTAATTATTTGTTACTTATTATGGTTTGGTTATGAAACAAATCATAATAAAAAATGGCTGCATGGGTATTTTCTACTTTATGTTATATAGGACAGAGGGTGGTAGGGGGGTTTAGGGATACATTATTAAACAAAACGTACTTAAATGGATACTTTTTGTTAATACTATATATAGAGTGTAATAGTGTCTATGGCGGAACAGCAAAAGCCCTCGACAAAGCTGTATAAATGTGACCTATGTCATTATAACACATTAGTTTCTAGCAGCTATGATAAGCATCTATTATCGGCAAAACATCTGTCGCTCACTGCAGAAGCAGAGACAAAAGTATTTCGTTGTGATACATGTGACTATGTTACCATTAAGAAAACCTGTTATGAGAGACATTTGACAACCACAAAGCATAAAACGCAGATACGTCTGTTGAAGAACGATGATGGAGAGATGGTTTGTAATTATTGTAATAAAACCTATACTTCGCGAACGGGGTTATGGTTTCATAAAAAGAAATGTGCATCAAAAAAGAAAAAGGACGAGAATAGCGATAAAAAATGCGAGGAAAAGAAAGAGGATGGTGTTGATGAAGATTGTGCAGACGAGGAGGAGGGCACAGAGGAGGCGAAGGATGATCAGAAGATCATGATTGTCCCTTTGGAAAACACAATCGTATTTAGCACCGCACCAACTCCCACCACGAACGAATTATCGTTGACTCGCCAATGGTTTAATGATGCGAGTGGTAATAACAACATACCCATGGGCCTATTTTTACAGGTCATCAAAGAGAACCAGGAATTCAAAAGCATGATGATGGAGCAACAACAGCAAAACCAAAAATCGACCAGCGAAAATAAAGATTTGATAAACAAGTTGTTCGAGATGACCCAGCAACATATGGCCATCACCAACAATATAACGAACAACAATACCATCAACAACAACAACCAGCGTTTCAATCTGAACGTGTTTTTGAACGAGACCTGCAAGGACGCCATGAACCTCGACGAATTCTTAGACACCATCCGCCCCACCTTCGACGAACTCCTGGTGATGGGCGATGTGGGGTTCGTAGACGGAATTTCGGATATATTTATTAAGCGGCTCCGAGCCCTCGACATCACCAAGCGACCCATCCATTGCACCGATGTCAAGCGGGAGACTATCTTCTTGAAGGAAAACAACGTATGGACCAAGGACGACAATGGACATGCCAAGCTTAATAGCATTATTGAAAAAGTAGAATACCGGAACGTCGTCTGCCTGCACCAATGGTGTTTGGACAACCCCGACGCCATGATCAACAACCACGAAAAGAACCTACTGCGCGACAAGATTTACTTACAGACCCTCCTGGGCGACCCCAAGACCCGGGTAAAGGTGGTGCGAAACATTGCCCGGGAAGTTGCGCTGGATCGGGAGGCGATCATGCTGCAGTTCGGTAGACGATAACGGCTCGTATAAAATAAATAATGTTACGTTTATTTTATACACACATGGAAAGGTTTCAAAAATAAATTCCCGAATAAGGGAGGGACTGGCGAAGCCAAAGCAGGGTCAGAGCGGCTTCGCCGCTCAACCTGGATCGCCCTTCGGGCGATTGAGGGGTTAAAAAACGCAATGCTTTACTTCGTAAAGCAAAAGCGTTTTTTTTGACGTAGGTTCCCTGCTCCCTACGTTGCGCAATAAGTACACGACGTTCTTCACATGTTCGATGTCGATCGTCTTCACATAGGTCTCCGGATCCGCACAAATCGCCGCCAGCAATTGCATGTCCTTCCGGAGGTCCCCGCTGAGGCGGATCACCATATTAGGAAAATGCTCATTGATGGTCAGGCAACCCATATAGATCGGCACTGTCCGTGCGAGCAGGGCATTCACAATCTTTTCAGAAAAATACGCATTTGTTTCAAAGTTCTCGATCGCGATATGGTACATGTAGGGCAAATAGGGCTCGGCCTCCTGGAATTCCCCCTTCACCCGCGCATCCCCCAAATAATTGTAATACCGGCAACCGCGCCCATACACGTCGATCGGTAAATCGGTCTCTAAAATCGCATTCACCAACTTATGACGGTAAGCGTGTCCGGCCTCGCGGGTCTTTTCGCTCACCATGATAGACATGATCCGGTCCTTAGTTATGCTACCGCTACCCTCGGGGTTAAATGGGTTATGCCACATATGCGAATACCGCTCGACAAAGGGCTCGGGAAGCCCCGTGGCGTCCCCAATAAAATACTTACCAATATGGCTCTGGGCGTACCGGATAAACTCGGGGGTCACATTCAGGAATTGGGGTGGCTCGAACGCGAACCCGATCACGTTCTCCTTCGGCACATCCACCCTAAGCTGCGGCATCGCGGTATTCAAAATAATTACATGACTATAGTCGTCGTCGTTCGTGATATAAATCTCTTTGTCGGGACCGTAGTTGGCCATCGAACCGACCTCACAGAGCCGCTCATAGACGTCTTTGCAGTTCTCCGACGGGCAAAACCCCGAAAAGATGCGTATGCGGATACGGTCCGTAGTCATGGTCGTGGTCATAAGTTAGATTGGGCCCTCGGTTGAGTAACAATAACACATATTTTTTATATTCTTACTAATAAGAAGAATATAACTGTAAAAGCATAAACATGGAAACCCCCAAGATACCAAATACGAGCGAAATAAACGACGTACGATCGCCGCCCCAATTCAAAGGCATTTCTTTTTCCAATTATAAGAAGACCGATGTACGTAACCAATTAATAGAAAATATAAAAAACGGGAAACTAGAACCTGCCGCATATTGGTGTGCCGAATTGGTCTGTGCGGGCCATTTCCAAGAGATCTGGGAAATTGTTCTCCATTACGCCGGAAAACATATTCATTTAGGCAACCCTAAGATCATCATTTATTTGCAGATGCGCTACGAGATATTCCGGAACATCATGGCCAAGGGCGAGTACCTGGTCGAGCACGATCTACGGAATAATGCCACCATCCGCCGCCTCTTTGCCGAGGTGGTCAGTGTCCTCGCCTTGTCCCCCCGTAAGCATAGTTTTGAACCAATCAAGATCAGCCGGGAATCCGAATTCGACATGACGCAGATGAGTGAGCGGTTGAAAGCCCCGACCGTAGGCTATGTCGCCGACATTATGAGGCCACGTGATCCGAAAGAAATATTTATTCCATGTAACGAATTTTCGTACCACGTGTCGCCGGATTCACGCTCTACCATCGAGGCGTGCTACTGGATCGAATGGGTCATCGAGTTCGACGCAATCTGTAAAAAACGGAAAGTTGAGTGTTCTTGCGATCGCCGCACGCATGTTCCAGTCGAGAACCGTTTCCAGAAGGACATTATTTGGATCTTATGGGACGCGGTGAAACATTATGTGGACCTGACCCAGAACCCGTTTATCTCGAAATTATACGACGCCCTGTTACAGATCTTTTGTATCAAATACACGACGGCGGCGTGTAAGAAGCGGCGATATTTACTTTATTTCGCTGTGGCGCTGCTGACCGAGGACGTGAAGCCCGATATTGAACTCATCCCGCAAAAGAATGTTGTCCAAAATGTTGTGGATAAGATAAACCTTATTTATGCTCAGGTGAAGAAGTCAGGAGAACAAAGTCCTGGCACGGATTACCTGTTTGCTGGCATTAACGAGGATAAAAACAATTTTGAACGCTCCATGAGGAAAATGGCACTGGTCAACGAGCTAACACTGTTTTAATTTTTTGTTTTTTTATTGGTGTTGATGTGGGTTTATATAATTTCACGATAAATTATACAAGCTATATTATGCAGTCACACGCTCAGAACGTCGAGCCGAATGAACCGCCAAGTAAAGAGTTGGCGGCCATCACACCTCCGCTAAGAAGTCCGTAAGAATTCTGGGAATAGCCACCGCTGCTGCCCATCATATTGTCATACATATCGGGCGCGGCAGGTTGGCGGGTCGTGGCAACCGGAGCAGGCGGAAACGTATTTTGAATATTTGGGTTGTCCAGGTGGTCGGCGCGGCTAGGAGTATGAGACCCGTTATTGACGCGGACGTTCTTCTTCACCTTATCTTTGTTGCTCTCCGTCTCGCTGCCGTCCCAGAGGTAGACCAGACGCTCCCACAGTTCAGAAACCTTGAGACCGATCTTCGTTTGTATGCTCAGGATAATCACGAGGAAAAACAATATAGAATCCGTGAGAGAGATCTCATTGTACTTGAACCCGCTATACGTCGGGATATAGGTGATCGTTCGGTAGATAAGAATGATACCAACAATCATCACGATGAGCTGAATGATTATCTCGATGATGAGCTCGAGCGACGACGAGTCGGGGTTGAACTCGGGTATATACTTTTGAACTAATTTATTCAGAATCGTGACTGGTAATGCAGCTAAAATGACGAATTGTATTGCATTAAGCACCGAACCAATCCCCGTCTCACTGCTATCAAAAATATGATTGATCATGGTTTTCTTATTAAGTTCTCGAGTTTCGTGTAAAATTTCCATTTGGGATATATAAGTGAATTAGAAAAAATATAAAAGCAGCCCGGGATGAATATGGAAGCGAAGAATGGAGAACCTGGCCGATCAAAGTGTTGAAACAGATAACAATAGCCCTAAACTAGTGGATGGAATCAATGTAGAGGAACAACAATATCTAACATTGATCCGCGACATATTGGAGAAGGGGCATCTCGAAGAAGGCCGGAACGGCACCACTAAATCATTGTTCGGAACATCAATGCGGTTCTCACTTAAAGATGGAAAGCTCCCAATAATAACGACTAAGCGTGTAGCGTGGCGAGTGTGCGCTAACGAATTATTTTGGTTCATCCGTGGCTCCACCAACAACCAAGAGCTCATCGATAAAGGTGTGCATATCTGGGACGCAAATGCATCCCGAGCCTTTTTAGATAGCCGCGGACTCACTAATAACGCGGTCAATGATCTTGGCCCGGTCTACGGTCACCAGTGGCGCCATTTCAACGCCCCGTACCACGATTGCCATACAGATTATAGTGGCCAAGGCGTCGACCAACTCCAATACATCATTGATGAGCTGAAAACCCCGGAGGGGCGGACCTCGCGCCGGCTCGTGATGAGTGCGTGGAACCCGTGCCAACTCGACCAGATGGCCCTACCGCCGTGCCATGTGCTGGCCCAGTTCCATGTACGCGACCACCGATACTTGTCGTGTGCGCTGTACCAACGGAGCGGCGACGTGGGGCTCGGTGTGCCGTTCAATATTGCGTCGTATTCGCTGTTGACCCACATTGTGGCGCACCATTGCAACCTGGTCGCCGAAGACTTTGTGTATTTTCTGGGGAATGCGCATATTTATGAGGGACATGTTGCTGCACTGGAACAACAAATGGCGCGGGAGCCTTATCCGTTCCCTCGGATCAGCATTAGCCGGACAAGGGATCGGATCGAGGATTACGAGGTGGGCGATATTGTGTTTGATACGCCTTATCGGTATCACGATAAGGTAAAAATGGACATGATAGCTTAGATGACCATGAGACACACGTGCTGATATCTCTTCGCTCGTTACTTTTACTGACAGCACGCAATATTCTTATTCTTTCGCTGTCAGTGCCACTCTTAATAGTAGTAGTCCTACCCCCCCCCCGTTCCTGTCGAATTTATCCAATTATTATTTAAGTGCAGCAATCATCGATACAATATTAATTTGAACCCTTAATTTTATAATGTAAGCGTTTACACGCTTCCTCCTTAGATATTCTCTGTTTTTGGCGGATTATTTTTACTATATCTATCGATTTGCATATTAGTAGTTGTAATTTGCAAATATTTTGGAATATAAATGAAATTTAGAATATTAATCAAGATTATAGATTGCCGCAACTTGCGCAGCGGTTAACACCGTACCGTTATAAATACGAACATCATCGTAACCAGCGGCAAATCCAGCAGGGGCCTGATAATTATACCCTAACATATTTGTTGTACGAGTAATCGAGGAAACCGTGCTATAGGTAGTCGGAATAGACGCAGATGGACTGCCATTGACATAGATTTGTGCAGTATTCAAGGTAGGAGAAAGAACCACCGCAAAATGATACCAAGTATTGACAGTCATTGTAGTATTGTACGCTTGCCCGCCAGTAACATTATCTTGATAACGGGGGGTATTACTATTAGGGTCGCCTATCCAAAGCATAAATGCATTGTTGTAATTATTAGAAAATTCGAATATTCTCGCACTACTCGAAGCAGTAAAATAATACCATAATGTAATTGAGAAACCATTGCTTGACATTGTCATAGTTGGTAAATTTATATAAGCAGTGGTACTAGTAAACATCGCTCCGCTGCCAACATTATAATTAGTAGACGAGTAACTCAATGTACCGGTTACGGTTGCGTTGTTCACACCAGAACCACTCGAATAATCTTTGGCATCTGTATCGAATGGGTAATAGTAAGTTGGAGTAGGACTATAATAGTTGCCAAGGGGGCCAGATGATTTGAAGTTAAATATGGTAGCTACCTGAGCCGCCGTTAACACTGTACCATTATAAATACGAACATCGTCGTAACCAGCCGCAAATGCCCCACCTGATTGGTAATTATACCCTAACATATTGTTCGCTCGAGTAATTGAAGAAACCGTGCTATAGGTAGTCGGAATAGACGCAGATGGAATACCATTGACATAGATTTGCGCAGTATTCAGTGTAGGAGAAAGAACCACCGCAAAATGATACCATTTATTGACAGTCATTGGTCTACTGTACGCTGCACCGCCAGTAACATTATCTTGATAACGAGGGGTATAACTATTAGGGTCGCCTATCCAAATCATAAATGCATTGGCGTAACTGTTAGAAAATTCGAATATTCTCGCACTAGGCGAAGCAGTAAAATAATACCATAATGTAATTGAGAAGCCATTGCTTGACATTGTCATCGTTGGTAAACCGATATAAGCTGTGGTACTAGTAAACATCGCTCCACCATCCATAACGTAATTTGTTGACGAGTAGGTCAAAGTGCCGGTAACAGTTGCGTCGTTCACCCCAGAACCGGAGGCAAAATCTTGAGCATTTGTATTAAAGGGGTAATAATAGGTGGGAGATAAGTATAATGCGGCATTGAATGACGTGACTGTATTTGACTGACTACTGGTTATCGAACTAGCACCCACAGTGGCAGTAATTGTAAAGTAATACGCATAGGATCCAGTATCGGTGAATGTAAATGTAACGTTAGGTGCAGTCCCTGAGACAGTAAACCCAGTCGTTATCAAAGAACTTGCTTTATAAACCGAATAAGTATAAGTAACGCCACTCGCTGAACCACCTGTCCAACTTAAAGTAACCACACCGGCACTTGACGATGCAGCGACTGGGGTGCTGAATGCGCTTATAGGGGCTACGCTATTGACGGCAGCGCTCGTGGCGCTAGTCAAGGTCGAGGTGCCGACGGTGGCGATGACAGCGAAAGAATAAGAATATTGTGCGTTGTCGGTGAAGGTAAACGTTACATTGGACGGGGCCGTGCCTCCAACCGTGTAATTCGACGCGGCCAACAACACACCTCCTTTGTACACCGTATACGAGTAAGTAACACCACTGGCCGACCCCCCGGTCCAAGCGATCGATACCACACCAGCGGTTCCCGAGGCGGTGGCCGTGACGGTACCGAAGGGGCTGATGGTCGTAATGGAGGCGGACGTCGCCGACCCGGACCCGTCCAACACCGTCCCCGTCACCGTCACCGTCGTACTTATCGACGCCGTCGATGACAGCGTCAACGTCGTCGTATTCGTTCCGCTCGACGACGTCGTG
>Ga0164297_10000784_pt1 | contig 37072 bp, 29 predicted proteins | sample GEODES058metaG_FD_113539 | JGI IMG/M metagenome (GOLD analysis project Ga0164297, IMG submission 113539) | Dystrophic lake water microbial communities from Trout Bog Lake, Wisconsin, USA - GEODES058 metaG | ecosystem: Environmental > Aquatic > Freshwater > Lake | place: USA: Trout Bog Lake... | reverse complement strand
TATTTATTTCTGTGATGCTGATAATAACCGTGTGCGTAAAATAGATACGGCAGGTATAATAACAACTGTAGCAGGTAATGGTAGCCTTCTTTATAATGGGGATAATATTCCGGCTGATACTGCTGCAATATACTCGCCACACTGGGTAGCTAAGGATAAGCAGGGTAACTTGTACATATCTGAATTTGGTAATCATCGTATCCGTAAGGTAGATACATCAGGCATCATCACTACTATTGCAGGCACAGGGGTATCGGGTTATTCAGGTGATAATGGACCCGCGCAGAGCGCTATGATAAATGGGCCATTCGGTATTATAGTTGATGATACAGGCAATATTTACTTTGCAGATTTATATGAAAATGTTGTGCGTAAAATAGATACATCCGGCACTATCACCACATTTGCAGGTAATCCGTCTGTTCTCACAGTTAGCGATAATGGTGCAGCAACCAATGCAGGGCTTAACCAGCCTATAGGAGTAATGTTGGAGAGAAATGGTAACGTCTATATAACTGATGGAAGCCACGAACGGATACGTAAGGTTACGGCAGGTATTATCACTACCATAGCCGGCAACGGTATAGAAGGCTTTAGTGGTGACGGAGGGCCGGCAACCGCGGCAGAGTTAAATGATCCGGAAGGCATAGCTATGGACACAGCCGGCACAATATATTTTACTGATTTCAGTAACCTCCGAATACGCAGGCTGGGCTGGCCTGCTGCTATAGAACCGTTATCAGTTAATACAGATGAAATAAACCTTTACCCTAACCCGGTAGCAAGCACGCTCCACATCAGGTCATCTATTCCTGTTTACAGCGTAACCATACTTAACCTTTTGGGGCAGATCGTTTGGCAGTCTACATCAACTCTTTCTCTATCATCTATCGATGTCTCCCACCTGCAACCCGGTGTCTACCTGGTAAGGATCAACAATACTTATGTGCGACAGTTTGTAAAACAATAAGATTTATTTCCTTTTCTTTTATTTCACCTACAAATGATATGCCTATGACAAAAGCAAAACTATATCCGGCGCAAAGTCGCCGATCTGATAAGGTTAGTTAACACTCTTTATTACTTAATAATGAAAATATATTTCCATGTACAAAACACTTTTTAAACAAACGTGGCTCAGAAGATATGCCACGATGTTTGCCTTTATTTCATTTTCATTAAACGCTAATGCGCAGGCTGATTATTGGTCCATTTTCGGTATCACCGGATGCCCAGGCGCCAGCAACAGCAATGCCATGTTCACGCAGGTAACAACTCCTGGTCCATCGGCTTTTACCGGTATAACCTCTATAGTAGACCCTGACGCCTTACCGAATAATATCTTCCCTTTGGCACACACCGTATATAATACCACAGGGCAGCCATTATTCTCTGTTGATCAAAATGGCATTTATAACCCTAATGGTGTAAGGGCATTTAATTTTACTTTGGGATTTTCAACTACTATCAGTGGCACCAGTATTAATGCCAAAGAGGCGCTTTCGGAGGTCTGTACCTTTCCTTGCAAAGTTAGTGCCGATAACAGCAGCTATTATGCAGTATTTTGGGCCCATAATAATGGAATCGAGGGGGCCGTTTTAAGAGCTGTAAAAATAGACATTGATGCATCGGGGAGCCTAAGTTTTACAGATAACATTTTATATGACAATACTGCTAATGGTGTCATTAGCACTCCTGCAGGTGATAACGGCCTGAATTGGGATTTTACCATCGCAGCAGATATGGCAACATGTAGCAGTGGCCGAAATATATACACTACAGAATGGGCGGTAGTGTCTCATTTTGAAGGTTAAAATTCTTTAACAATAAAAAAATAGAAGTAATGGAAGAGAAAATAGATTTATTGATTGCGAAGGTTTCGGAGTTGCAGATGAATATAAATTGGTTGATACCCCGTATGGCAAAAGCGGGTATTTTATCTGATTTAGAATCAGATGGGGTTAATTTAGCTTTGGAAATATCGACTTTACCGATTTCGGAGCGAGAATATTCAAAGCCTCCTCAACGGTCTTAATATTTTCCTCTACTTTATCATTCATTTCTTGTACAATAGTGTTTTCGTCTACAACATTTAGTTATTTCAGTATAATTTTTTGGTTATGAAGTACCACTCTAAGCATAGCCGTTGTGGCAATCAACATTTTTTGTACAGAAGTTTCAAAATTGAGGTTTTCAAGTTCTTTGTTTGTCATAATGTTCTTTGTTTGTCGCAATATACAATTGTTAATTAAATTTAACTTTCAAACTGAGACACGACTGAATGGGCCGAAGAAGGCGGTTCGGGCATAAATGGAGCCAACCTGAGGAAATGGGTGTTTGGAGCTGATGGTAGTTTACCCTTGCCATCGACTCCCACTTTTATTGATTTTCAGTATTATCCGGCTGGTAACCCTAAAGCCAAGATTTTATATATCGCCAATAAGAAATATTATTCGTACATGTCGGAAGGTAACGTGGGAGCAGTTGTTACTAACAAAAGTCGGGACATTGTATGCTGGAACATAAGTGATCCTCCATTAGCAACACCGGTGGGAACCGCAAATGTTGCCGATTATCACCTGCCAAGTGGCTTTAAAAATATATTCGGCTTTGATTGTATGCAGACCGATGGTATAGCGTATATATATGCGAGTCATGTTGAATATTTGTCAGATGGTGTCAATATAGATGCTGCAAATTCAGGGTTATTGTTTTTCCAATCTACTGCCACCGGCACAACTACTATCACATTTTCAAGGATACCCTCGACAAGTGATTTCGAATATACCGACCTGGAGTTAGATAAAGCCGGTAACCTGTTTATGGTAAGTGGCATACCTACTGCAGCTAACGCCGGACTGCCCGTGGGGAGTCTCGCCTACTTGCCCTACAGTAGTCTGGGGCTGACAGCTGTTACCCCTACGGTTGTTTCCAGCGGTTGTGCTGGTACACCTAACTTCTCAGTGGCCAGTAGGGGTAGGGCATTGAATAATTTTTCTAGTAACTTTGATAACAATCCGTTTTATCTGGGAAAGCAGTACCCTCAAGAGGTAGTAGCCGGATTACCGACGATCACAGGTGTCGATATCAATACGCGCTGTGCGCCTGGTTATGGGGCGTCAGGAGTTCCGAATCCGCAATACAGTGTTACTATTGATGATCCGGCTGGGTGTGGATCATACTCTTATGTATGGGCACCTCTGGACCTGGTAGCAACAACTGCTGGCACTACAATTTCTTTAGATCCTATTTTAGACGACTATACCTCATCCAACCCTAAGATCATTGGGCTCCATTCTGCCGGCTTCGGAGGAGCTCCGTTTCTAACGGCCAACTATTTGCTCACTGTTACCGACTGCAGTGGTTGTGTTACGAGTATGATTGTAAGAAATAAATTGATCACATCTGGTGTTGACCTTGCTTCAAAAGATTCTCCATTCGACCTTTATGATGAAGCGAATGACCAAACGGTAAATCCTGCTAACTGGAATATCTGGAATAGTCCGGACCTTTTTAATCGCTATCACAATGATGGAAACACATATCCGTTTTCGGATGAAGTAGCCGACTTTGCCCTTACGGGACCAACAGACAATTTTCTTTTTGTGAACATCAGGAATGTAGGGTGTGCAAATTACGATCCCGGTACTGCAGCTATACCTGCCGTATTACACACATATTGGACGATGGGTGGATTTTCAGGCGAAACATGGCCAAACGCATGGAATGGGGTTGGAGAGACGTCACCATTATGCGACGCCAGCCACCCGAAATTAGGGTCAGAGTTGGATTTTTCTCCTGTGCCGGTTCCTGCAATAGCTGCCGGTTCCAATACATATGTTATGACTAGTATTCTAGGCACTGAATGGACCCCACCTAATCCGCAGACTTATGCACCTTGCACCGCGCCACCACCAACAATGGAGCTTTGTTTTCTTGCGCGAATAGTTGACGGGCACAATCCCAGTTGTGTAGACGGTATGAGTATTTGTGAAAATACTACCGGGACTGTAGGTATGAATGTAAACAACAACAATAATATCGTTACTCTTAATACTAGCATAGCGCAGGTCAACTCACTGCCGGCCGTAAAACCTCATATGATAGTAGGCGGAAACGGAGGATCTAGCGCCGCTCCATTCAGTATTCAATTCGTCAATGATCATATTCTTCATCCTGGAACAGGGCCCAGTACACTATCTAATTACGTAAGCATCAAAGTATTGCTTGGTGATCTTTATAATCTTTGGGTAAGTGGTGGTAGCAAAGGGACTTATACAGCTACCGATGCTAACGAAAAATCAGTGACTTTTGACGGCAGTAATACTGTTCGTCTGGATAACATAACCATGCCTGCAAATAGTGTGTATCCTATAAATTTGGAATTTAGATTACGCCCTGATGCAGATGGGAAGCAAATGCCAAGGGAAACAGTACATTTCAGGCAATTAGTGCCGAACGCTTCCATCTATACTTTGATAGATAGCGTAAATGTGACATACGTAGATTCTGCTACTGATACGGTAACACATATTGTAACGCGTGACACCGTAAACACTGTGCTCTATGATACAACTTATTATTCCGACAGTGTTTACGCTAATTTTTCTTTTCAAGTACAGTATGAGAAACCTAGTAAAGGTGTTCTAACTGTCACTGAAATATCTAATGGCGCTACGCCTGGCTGCGATTATGCAGAGATGATCGTATCGAATTGCGGAGATAATAAGACAATGGGTGTTGATGTTCAAGGATGGATAATAGATGATAATACTGGTGACTTTAATTTGAACGGATGCGCCGTTGATGCAGGAATAACAAGAAGTCACTATAGGTTGGCAAAAAGTTCTGTTTGGTCTGACGTACCTGTCGGCAGTGTGATAGTAGTGTATAATGCCGCCAACAATTGCTATAATTTGCCCGACACTTTTACTGTTGATACTACTTTGAAGGGGAATATTTATTGGTTGCCAGTAGGCTCGTCGGCTGCTACGCTTATTGGTAAGCCATGTCTCGAAAGATTTAAAACAGTATTGGACTCTAGCATATGTATTTATGTATCAGACACTGCAACAGACAGCACGTCTGACAGTAGTTACTACCAAGTAGCAGATAATTGGCAGAGTACGATAGCATTTAATGCATATGGTGATGCATTTCAGGTCAGATGTCCAAGGTGTGGAGACGACGTAAGTTTGATGCCGGAATTTTATCATGGTGTGGGTTACGGACCTGTTACCGGAGATGATGCGTTTGTTGGCATTGCACCTGATGCTAATAGTGTAGGTGGAGCGGTAATAAGTAATACAGGGTCCGCTTTCAGATATTCGTTTATCGGTATTTCGATATCTGATCTGAGCGATCCAAGCAAGTGGTCAACTTCATCTGCCAGTTCTCCCGGATTTGTGCCGCCAACGTTAGGTTCAGTTAATGAAGATTACACAGCTGCAATAAAAAATATGTCGCTTAATTTCCCGTGTTGTTCTAAAAATAAAAGCGAAGCTCGTCACGGCAATCCTGGAAATAAAAATGACAAGGAGCATGTGGTAATCGGAAATTTGACCAGAGTCTCTTCTAAAGTTGAAGTATTTCCAAATCCAGCAATTACTGCGATAAGCTTTAATTGCCCTTTATCTGGAAAAACAACGATTAGTATATTTGATATCAGCGGAAAACTAGTGGAGCAAAGAATACTGTTAAATAGCATCTCAGCTACATTTGATGTTAAAGCGTATGCTCCCGGAGTCTATTTGTATAAAATTATTACAGATGCAGATGTTACTTCTGGCAAGTTTATCGTTGAATAAGAGTATATTACAAGTAAAAAAAACCTCCGCCAAGTTGCGGAGGTTTTTCTAATTTTATACAAATATTGTTCATGAAAAAACTTTTGCTCTTAGCGTTTTGCGCCTTCGTCGTTTGCAATATTGGGCATGCCCAGTCTGCCAGACCAAAACAATTCAAAGCTGTCCTGTCGGGTAGCGTAGTATTGCGTGATGTTGAGGACAAATACAATGCGACGGTCTACAGCATGGAGATGCCCGATCCTGATGGCAATGCGGAGCAGGAAGAACTGGCTGCGTTAAAAAGGAAAGTGGCTCAGCAATACCCAAGGCAGGCAAGCAAGTTGGCAAAGAAAACTACATCAGCGCTGGCACCTATAGTGGGTATTAATTTCGTTGCCGACAGTTTTCCGGGCATTCCTCCTGATAATTATATGGCGCTAAACAGGAACAACGCTGCAGTTTCTGTAATGAATTCTAATATTACTGTGCACGATGCTACCACAGGTGCATATGTTACCCGTAAGTCTTTAAAGCCATTTTCTTCCGTAGTAGGTCTGAACAGTATTGTTGACGACTATCGTTATGACCCCAAGCTAATTTATGATCCCGAAGCAGACAAGTTTATCTGTGTGATGCTTAACGCCATTAATGCCCGTAACTATATTGTGATCGGCTTCTCGCAAACCAACGATCCATCGGCGACGTGGAATTTTTATAAGTTTTACGGCGACTATACCGGCGATACCACCTGGTTCGACTATCCGGCTATTACGGTCAACCACAATGAGTTCTTTTTGACAGGCAATAAGATCAAGTATGACAGCAGTTGGCAGGCAGGCTTTACCAGAACACTCATTTACCAGATCCGCAAGCAGGATGGGTATAATGGCGATACTGCGCTCACTTATCAGATATGGGATAGTGTCACTTACAATAGCAAATACATTCGTTGCCTCTATCCCGTTAATCCGGGCGATGGCTTGCAGGGCCCTGCACAGTACTTCCTCTCTGATCGGAATTTTGATGTGCTCAACGATACCGTATTTATTGTTACGGTACCCGACACTATCGGGGCTCCGGGTGGAGCAGGTATTACTGTTGTTCCTGTCGTGTCCAGTCTGTCTTATGGTGCACCGCCAGATGCTCGCCAGCCGGATACATCGCTCACCCTGGCTACCAACGATGCCCGCATACTTGGTGGGTTTGCTCGTGGCAACGAGATACAGTTTGTGTGCAATTCGGTGAACCCGCTCAATGGTAATGCTGCCGTGTATCATGGCGTCATCAGCAATTATACCACATCGCCAACAGCCACGGGCCGCATTTTCAGCATCGATTCCCTCGATTTTGGTTATCCTAACATTTCTTATGCCGGTAATACAGGCGGTGCCAATCAAGCTATTATTACGTTCAACTATTCAGGCCCCCGTACCAAACCAGCTTTTGGCGCTATTTTCTTTGATGGTAGCAACCTTTCAGGCATGGTGACTGCAAGAGCGGGCGATAGCACCATAAATATGCTGTCGCAAAAAGAGCAGCGCTGGGGCGACTATAGCGGCTCTCAGCCACAGTGGGATGCCATAGGGATAGTATGGGGAGAGGGTATATTTGGTAAGAAGAATCGCCAGTATGGTAATTATATCGCGCAGTTCATCTCTCCTTATTTTACTGCCGTGCCGCAGACGCAGAAAACGGTAGCAGCGCCTAAGCTCTATCCTAATCCTGCCTGGGAATATGTGAGTTTTGAATTTACGCTTACTAAGGATGGACTTGTCAATTTCACTATCAGCGATATAAACGGTAGGGTAGTAGATAAGTTGCCGGCACAGTACTGCCACGATGGTAAGAATATCCTCGAGTTCAATATTGCTCCACTGTCTCCCGGTATTTATTTCCTGAGGGGAACAAACGACTCAGGAGAGATCATGCAGGCCACTAAATTCATCAGAAAATAATTTGCTGATGAACAGATATTGCTGGCGCTTGTGCAAGATCGGCATCTTGTCATTAGTCGTTACTTTGCATGGTATTACGGCTTTTGCTCAGCGCGATGTACAACCAACGAGCTCATTTATCATTACGGGGCTGGTAAAGCATTCGCTAACTATAGATATGGCCACGATAAGCAAATATCCGGAGGTCGCTATCGGTGATATGCAGGTGAAAAATCAGCGTGGAGAAGATAAACCTGTTGAAAAGGGAATGAGGGGTGTCTTGTTCAGGACTATTCTGGATAGCGCCGGATTTGATGTCAGTAGGCCTAAAGAGCTCAATGGTCTCTATCTGTTATTGATAGCCTCGGACGGGTATAAGAATGTGTATTCGTGGAATGAATTATTCAACGATACACTGGGCGACCACGTTTTCATTGTTACCGAAAAGGAAGGGAGAAGAATGGAACAGGTAGATGGCGGCATACTCGTCATATGCACTGCCGATATCAATACCGGCAGGCGCCACCTCAAAGGGTTAAAGGAAGTAAAGGTGAAAATGGCGGATTAACCAGCCTTATTTATACACATATTCTTTATACAGCACTTGCTTCAGTTCGGTGAGCGTATCTACCAGCAATGGCTTAGAAACAAATCCATCAACATTCGCATTACTCAGCGACAATTCTCTGTCCGCATGGTGCAACGATGACGATGCTATTACTATATGGCAGTTGTCTTTAATGATGTCGGGCAATTTGGCAAAATATTCCAGAAACTCGCGGCCGTTCATTCCCGGCATGTTCAGGTCCAGAAATATTACTTCGGGTAAGTCTGCGATGTTAGTAGCTAAATATTCCAATGCATCTACCGCAGACTCATAGCAGATAACAACTTCTGCAAAGCCTGATTTTTTGATCACTCTTTCACCTACAAAACGGTCAATGTGTGCATCGTCAATGATCATCGCTTTTTTAAAAATCTCTCTCTGTTCCATATTCATCAAGTTGTGGGATTGGTTAATAAATCGTTATCGTTGTTTTGTGTCTGTTCCGCTATTAGCAAGGGTTTCAGCTTTTTAATCCTTGTTAATTTAATGAAATAATTTTTGTGATTTTATGTTATTGAAATGTAAAGATATAAAATTATCCATAAATCCAACGCGTTTCTTTATTTTTTTATAAAAATTTATCATTTGTTGTTCTTTTGTTGTCAGGGTGTTTGAATTAAAAAACCTATTTTTTGTGGTAGTATATATGCCATTGGTGGTAAAGAGCAGTTATATAGCCCCGAAATCTTAATTTAGCTATCTTTTATAATTAGCCATCGGTACATGAATAAAGCGGAGCATGATAATATTGCTGACAGATGGTTTGAGAAAATGGGATGGCGACCATACGATTTTCAGCTGTCGTCCTGGAGGGCCATTAAAGAGGGATATTCTGGTGTGTTGAATGCGCCCACAGGCTTTGGTAAGACCTATGCTATCTGGTTTGGCGTACTGCAGCAGTATTATGATAAAGCCAAGGAACCTTCAGGACTGCATTGCCTATGGATAACACCGCTTCGGGCACTGTCGAAGGAGATATATTTATCTGCCGCTCAGGTAAGTGAAGTGTTAGGGCTCGATTATAGTGTAAGCTTGCGTACAGGAGATACAAGCACCAAAGAGCGCACCCGTCAAAAGAGGTCCATGCCCAATGCTCTGGTAACTACGCCCGAAAGTGTGCACCTGTTACTGGCACAAAAGGGTTACGAAGACACGTTTAAACATCTTGATTTTGTCATTGTGGATGAGTGGCACGAACTTATTGGCACCAAAAGAGGTGTGCAGGTGGAGTTGGCCCTTTCCCGGCTTAAGGCCATCAATCCTGCCTTACGCATATGGGGGATATCTGCTACCATTGGCAACCTGGAGGAGGCGAGTGAGATACTATTAGGCACATATGGTGGTAAGCAAACCATGATCAAGAGCAAGCTGGAAAAGCAAATAGATATAGAAACCCTGCTACCGGAAATAATGGAGAAATATCCATGGGGCGGGCACTTGGGGATACAGCTATTGGATAAAGCATTGGCAGTCATACACAAAAGCAACTCCACACTGCTCTTTACTAATACCCGGTCGCAATGCGAGATATGGTACCAGCGCCTGCTGGAACGGGACCCTGATCTTGCCGGCCTGATTGCGCTGCATCATAGTTCACTCGCAGAGGATACGCGCTTATGGGTAGAGAATGCGCTGCATGATGGACTGCTAAAGGTGGTGGTATGCACAAGCAGCCTTGATCTAGGTGTCGACTTTCGTCCTGTTGATACAGTGATACAGGTTGGGTCGCCGAAGGGTGTGGCGCGGTTCATGCAGCGCGCAGGGCGTAGCGGGCATCAGCCGGGTGCTGTAAGTAAAATATACTTTCTGCCCACCCACTCGCTGGAGATCATAGAGGGGAGCGCGCTCAGATATGCTATCAGCGAAAAGCAGATAGAGAGCAGGCTACCTTACATCCGTTCTTTTGATGTATTAGTGCAGTATATGGTTACTCTCGCTGTGTCAGAGGGTTTCAGGGCCGATGAATTGTTTGAAGAGATAACCCGCACACATTGTTATGCCTCCGTTAGCCGTGAAGAGTTCAACTGGTGCCTGTCCTTTATTACCGAAGGTGGTAAACTGCTCGATGCCTATGATGAGTTTCATAAAGTGGTGGTGGAGGGTGGTAGATACAAGGTGGTGAGCCGCAGGGTGGCCATGCGCCACAGAATGAGCATAGGCACCATCGTGAGCGATACCATGATGCAGGTTAAGTTTCAAGGTGGCGGAAGATTAGGTGCTATAGAAGAGTGGTTTGTATCGCGCCTTAACCCCGGAGATAGCTTTTGGTTTGCAGGCCGTAATGTAGAACTGATCAGGATAAAAGACATGACAGCTATCGTGCGCAAAAGCAATAAAAGTAAAGGAGCGTATCCTTCGTGGCAGGGTGGTCGTATGCCTTTGTCGTCAAAGTTGTCGCAGACAATAAGAATGAAACTGGAGGAGCATTCCCGCAGGGGGCGAAAAGATATAGAGGTAACTGAACTGGCTCCGCTGTTCGACGAACAAAAGAAGTGCTCCTACCTCCCTGCACACGATCAGCTGCTCATAGAGAAGATAACCAGCAAGGATGGCTATCACATTTTCATCTACCCTTTTGAGGGGCGCAATGTGCATGAAGGATTAGGTGCGCTATTTGCTTATCGCATAGCCCGGATAAAACCTATGACCTTCTCCATAGCCATGAATGATTATGGATTTGAATTGCTGAGCGACCAGCCCATACCTATAGAGGAGGCATTGGGCAATGCTCTGTTTGACAGCAATAATCTGTCTGCCGATATTTACACCAGCGTTAATATAGCCGAGATGGCTAAACGCAAATTCAGGGATATAGCTACCATATCGGGGCTTGTATTTAATGGCTTTCCGGGTAAACAGTTAAAGACAAGGCATATGCAGGCTTCTTCGCAATTGTTTTTTAGTGTCTATGAAGAAAATGAGCAGAACAACTTACTCCTCCGGCAGGCCTATGACGAGGTGATGACCTTTCAGATAGAGCAGGTGCGCATGATGGACGCGTTAAAGCGAATGGAGATGCAGGAGGTGGTGATCAAAGAACCGGAGCAATGGAGCCCGTTCTGTTTTCCTATACTTACCGAGAGGTTCCGCGAGCAGTTCAGTAACGAGAAGGTAGAAGACAGGATCAAAAAGATGATAGATCAGTTAGAAAAAAAATGAACATAGTACTACGAGATACCGCGTTTACCCTGCTGCCTGAAAAGGCACTCTATAAACCTGATGAAAAATTACTCATCATTGCCGATGTTCATCTGGGTAAGGCCCGTCATTTTCGCAAGGGTGGGGTATCTATTCCTGCTCAGGCACAAGACGGTGACTATGACAATCTCCGGGCTTTATTCAATAAGGTGAAGCCGCAAAAGGTATACTTTCTTGGTGATCTTTTTCACAGCGAACTGAACAACGATTGGCACGACTTTGCCGGCCTTATAAGGGAGTACCACCACATTGGCTTTACATTGGTCAGGGGCAATCATGATATTATCGATCATGAGCTGTTTCATGATCTTGGTGTTCTGGTCGTTGATGCTATTGGCGATGACAGGTTCGTTTACTCTCACGAGCCATTAGAGACTGTGCCCAATGGTAAACTGAATTTTGCGGGGCATATACACCCGGGCTATGTGCTGTCTGGCATTGCTCGCCAGAGCATGAAGCTGCCTTGCTTTTATTCCTCAGAGGAGGTGTGCATATTACCTGCCTTTGGTGTGCTCACCGGTTTGTATAGCATGGATCGCACTAAGAGTACCGATATTTACATCATCCTTCCTGATAGTGTGAGGAAAATATGATAGAGGAGTACAAATAAGTAAGCCGCTATTGAAGCGGCTTACTTATTTTGATTATCCAGTTTCATTATTTCTCTACAACCAGTTTAGTGGTCTGGCTAAAATCTGTTCCCGTTATTTTCAACAGGTATAATCCCTGTGGTAGTTCAGGGTAAGCTATTTCAGTATCAAAGTTGCCTGCTGGCTCATTGATCGTTGCGTGGTATACCGAACGGCCTGAAATATCAGTGAGCTCTACATTGCCATTGATCAATGGAGCCGAGCCATGTATCTTAAAGATACCCTTGTTAGGATTAGGGTATATGGTAATACTCTTGTCATTTGATGTAAGGTCATTTATCCCCAGGTAGCTGGCAAACACCTTTACCTGGTTGCTGCTCACTACTGCCGGTGCGGCGCAAACGGCGTCTGAGGTTACTTTGCAGTACACGTTCATGTCTCCAATAACAGATGTTGTGTAAGAATTGCTGGTAGCACCGGGAATCAAAGATCCATTAGAATACCATTGTATAGTTGGTGCGGCACCACCGTACGTAATAGTGGCATCAAAGGTTACGAACTGACCGGTGAATGTAACAGAGTCATGGGGTAAAGCGGTAGTAATAGTAATAGTTACAGACGGGGTTACGTTTGGACTAACGGTCATATCTACACTTGCAACGGCTGTGTCAACAGTAGGGCAGGAGATAGTACTCACCATTTTACATACCAGGTGGTCACCATTTACTGGTGTATAGGTCAAGGTGTTGCTGTTGCTGAGTATCGTAGAGCCTACACTCCACGCGTAATAAGGGCTTACGCCACCATTCACCGGCGTCGCTACAAAACCTACTGGTATACCTTCGCAAGCGTTAGTACCCGGGTTGGCGCTGATGCTTACTGATGTAGGTAAAGAAGGGAACACAGTAACAGGTATAGACGTGATACAAGCCGGGCCTGTAGTATAAGTGATCAGTACCGATCCGCCATTGACTCCCGTTACCACACCTGATGCGGGGTTTACTGTTGCTATTGTGAAATCGGCACTATGCCAGCTACCGCCTGGTGTAGCATCGGTAAGGGATATTGAGCTTCCGCTGCATACACCCGCAGGGCCTGTGATGGCTACAGGTGGCGCACTCACTACTAGTGGCTGGGTGATAGAACCGCAAGCTGTGGTATAGCTGATAATAGTACTGCCGGTTGTAAATGCTGCAATAACACCTGTTACAGGGCTTATGGTGGCAATAGCAGGGTTGCTGCTGCTCCATGTGCCGGTACCTGAGCTATCGTAGATAACCATAACACCGCCGGGGCAGATGTTGGAAATACCAACTATAGGTGCTGGTGGTGGTATTACAGTAATTGTTTTGGTAATGGAGCAGCCAGCCGCGTTGTATGTTATTGTGCTTACTCCCGTGCCTGCAGCATTGGCAACACCTGCGCTTGATATGACGATGGCTGATGGGTTAGATGAGGTCCATGTACCCGAAGGAACGATATCACTAAGTGTGGCTGATAGTCCTGCGCAGATAGTTGATGGACCAGATATAGGGCTCGGTAACGGATTAACTGTGTCAGCGGTCGTAGCTGTGGTATTACCGCAGGAGTTGGTAGCCGTTAATGTGAAAACGCCTGAGTTGGCCGCAGTTGCAGTAAATGTGCTAAGTAGCGAACCTGACGAATATCCGCCCGGCCCGCTCCAGGAATAGCTGGTTGCACCCGCAGCGCTCCCGTTAAGGGTGATCGGATTACCCGCACACAACATAGACGGGGAACTGGTAGCCGTTACTGCCGTTGGTGTTGTGGTCACGGTGAGTGTCGTAGTAACGGGTGTGCAGGTTGGGATCGTATAAGTAACTGTAGCTGATCCGCCTGGACCAGCTGTTACCACACCACCCGGTGTGATAGATCCGGAGGATATTGACCAGCTGCCTCCGGTTGTTCCGTCAGATAATGTGGTCATCGCTCCCGAGCATACAGTAGTAGTACCCGATATAGCAGTAGGCGGCGTGTTCACCGCTACAGCTGATGTTGTAGCTGTAGCAGTTACGGATGTAGTCCCGCAGACATTGGTTGCCGTAAGGGTATATATACCTGCGTTAGCGGTTGTTGCAGCAAAAGAAGTGGTGGCACCAGTACCGGAATAGCTTCCCGGTCCGCTCCATGTATAGCTGGTAGCACCGGTTGCAGAACCCGAAAGCGTGAGTGTAGTTCCGGCACAGATATTGGTAGATGAAGTCGAAGCGCTCACTGCTGTAGGAGCCGTACAATAAGTGATCTGAAGATAAACAGCATGAGTGCCGGTAGTAGCAGCTGTGCCACCAAGGCCTGTGATCTTGTATAATCTGCTCGCACCTCCTGTAAAGCAGATGGATACCACGCTACCTGAATTTTGCGCTATGAAGGTATCGGATGCAGCAGTAGATGCCAGCGTGTGATTGCCTGTGGTAGTACCATAGGTGGCGCTGGAGAGCAGCGTACCCGCTGTGCAGTTTGAGAATTGAGTTGATGCCGAGCCGGATGCCGATGTCGCAAGATTGCCCACGTAGCCGTATGTAGCCCACCCTGATGGGGTACCTGAACCGCCATAAGTAGCAGTATTGAAACCAATAACGCAGCTTGTAACAACTGCTCCGGCAGGAATGGTAGGTAGTGTAAAAACTGCCCATCCATGATAAGCCGTGGGCGATCCGCTTGCCCATATGGGGCCACTGGTATTAGTTGTGCCATCAGTATGGCCGGTTGTAAAATCTCCCGTTGTGCCGGTAGAGTAAACGGTTACGGTGGTCTGAGCTTTAGAGCTGATAGCAGCTAGCATCAGGAAACAAAATAAGTAGAACTTAGACATGGGGTGTACGTGTATTTAAGGTCAATTTTTTGTTATGCTATTATTTTTAGCAAAATAGCTAATTTTTTCATAGGATAAAATTTATTTAATAAAAATATTATACATTTTTGGGGGTGTAAATACTCTAAATTATAATTGATAATTACTAAGACAGCAGAACAAAGCAGTTGAGTTGGTTTTTAAATAATTTACTTTCAACGTGTTACATAGCTAAAATATGGATTGCGCACGTTGGTATATTGCAATATTTTTTCTAAAAAATGTATTTATATGTGAGCACTTGCTGGTGTATAGATGGGTAAGTGGTGGAAAAAACAGAGAGGGTGTTCCGCTGAACGGAACACCCTCTCTATACATCAAATAGAAAATATTATGCTAGTGTAGCAGTCATCTTAAGCGGGCATTTGAACAAGTGACCTACCAGGCAACCTTCGTGTGCTTTCGCTGCCAATTCCTGAAATTTCTCTTCAGTAATACCAGGTATTTTTGCCGTCATGTTCAGTTCGCTCAGTGTTATCTCACCATTTTCCAGAGAGATATCGCACCTTGTTTCCAGTTCGTCAGGTACAAATCCTTCAGCGTTCAGCGTAAAGGTCATCTTCATAGTGAAGCAACCTGCATGTGCTGCTGCCAGCAATTCTTCAGGATTGGTGCCTACACCCTCAGCAAAACGGCTGTTGTAAGAGTATTGTGTCTTATTAAGTACAGTGCTTTGTGTAGTAAGGTGGCCGCTGCCTTCTTTTCCCGAGCCGTTCCATACGGCAGTTGAGTGACGTTTCATGTGTTTGACTGTTTTTTAGTTGTAACAAAGATAGGCGGAAGGCCAATTGAAAGGTAGCTGGCTGTGATAAAATTGTGTTATCGATAAATAGGCGTTGAGTATAGCAAAAAAATCCCCGCCGTTTGGCGGGGATCTCTGTTCATTTTATAACGAAGCTTATTACGCTTGTTCTTCAGTAGTGTCAGCTTGCTCACTTGTTTCAGCAGCTGCCTCAGCAGCTGTGATCGCTTCAGCAGCAGCGGCATGCTTTTCAGCATTCCTTTCTTCTACCTTACGCACTGATTCTTTCATTGTTTCGTGGCGCTTGTCAGCTTTGTGCTTACGGTGAGTTTCTTCACGTTTTGCAACCAGCTCTTCATGCTCGCCATTCCATTTCTCGAATTTCTCCATTGCTGCACTTTCGTCGAAGAGGCCCAGAGATACACCACGATAAAGGTGCTTCAGGAACAATACTCCCTTAAACGATAAGATACGGCGGCAGGTATTCGTTGGTTCTGCACCTTTCTGCAGCCAGTAGAGAGAACGCTCACGGTTCATGCGGATTGTTGCAGGAACAGTCAGCGGATTGTAAGTACCCAGCTTTTCGATGAATTTACCATCACGAGGGGCAGTTGTATTCGCTACAACGATAAAATAAAAAGGGCGCTTCTTTGACCCGTGTCTCTGGAGACGAATTTTTACCGACATAAATAATAGAAATTATTTTGGGGGGTTAAACAATAATTTTTCGGACTGCAAAGGTAAGGTAAAAAACATATTCTGACAACATTATCTCAGATTTTCTTCTTTTTCAGGTTTTACCGGTGTCATGGCCTTATTCAAGGCTGATGTTCTCATCTCCCGGCTCATAGGGCAAGTAGGTGATAATGAACTGGAACATCTCGTCAGTAGCCTTCATACTGCCATCACGGTCACGCACCAGCTGCGGCGGGCTAAAGGGGTTGTTCAGGTTGGCCTTGGTATTATCGTACAGTCCTTCGGCCACTATAGTACTGCCGGCAGGTATCTTCACCATCTTCTTATAGGTGTAGAAATACTGCCAGTTAAAGTCCCAGCGCGGTATCGATATCAGCCTGATCGTATCGCCATTCGGCTTCAGGGCATAGGCTTTAAAGGTTTTACCCAGCAGGTGCATGTGTGGGTTCACGGTAAGTACAGAGATATCTTTATCTATAGTATAGCGGCTGTAAACCTGCTTCACAGAGTCTGGCGGCAAAAGAAGATCTGGCTCCACCGGTGCTACACCTAATGTGCCCAGCTGAAACTCCTGCACAGGCCGCTTAGGTGGTATTTTAGTAAAAAATATATTTATATGTGAGCTATCTGTAATGTCATTTTTGTTGTTGAACCCATAGTGCAGATCATTGAGCAGGAACACACCTTTTCGGGGCAGCATATAGCCGCCTATACCGGCCGGGTAGGTTTGCCCGTCAGCGCCGGGCAGGTAGTTCACCACCGATTTCTGCAACACGGGGTAGCTGCCATCGTCATTGGGCAGCCCCAGTCGCTCAAAGGCCTTTACTAATGATGCCGTGTCTTCTACCATGTCCACTACGCGTTCACCTGCAAATACGTCTTTCTTCTTATCAAAAACGTACTTTACCATATCTCCATTTACATGGTGCACGATATTGCTCTTGCCGGGCACAAATTCTACCAGGCTGGCAAAGGTGTCGTTAGGCAGTTCATAAGGCACTTTTACCAGCAGAAATTTGTCGGGGCTATTGCCTTTAAGCAGGTAGGGTTGTAACGCTATCTGCAGGTCTGGCTTGCCTATCAGCGATCCGTTGGGGTAGGCAGGTAAGGTGGGCATCTTGTCTTTCGGCCCCTCAGGCGCCCCCTGCTGTGCCCATTTCACCAGTATCTTTATGTCCCGGTCGCTCATCACGCGCTGGCCCTTAAACTCAGTATAGTGCGGGTCAGCAGGCCATGGCGGCATCAGGCGCTCTTTAGATACGTATGCCAGGGTAGCGGCGCGCCGTTTAGCGTCTTCGTAGGTCACCAGAGGGAAGTGTGCCGGCCCCTTTTCTCTATGACATATAGTGCAGTTGTTATAGAGTATAGGGGCTACATGTTCGGTAAAGGTGACAGTATCAGGTATACGCTCGTCGGTATGGTTCGTGCAGCCCGCTATCAGCGCTGCAAGAGCTGCCAACACAGGTGTACCGTATCTGGTGTATTTATTCATTTCCTTTCTCCTGCGATAATTTACCTAATAGTATGGCCACGTTCAGCTCATAGCCCAGCAAAATTATGACAGTATTCAGCCAAACCAAAACCATAAAGGCAATAAGGGTTCCGATAGACCCATATACTTTATTGTAATTCAGGAAATTATTCACCAGAAAGTAGAAGATCGATGTGGCTGTCACTGAAGCAATAGTAGCAATCACCGACCCAGCAGAAACAAACCGGAACCTATGACTGAGCGAAGGCCCATAGGTATAGATAAAGCAGAAAGTGACAAAGATCACCCCTATAAGAATGATAAAACTGAGGATCTTAATGATCACCAATTGATGAAATAGTTGAATGAGCATCGGGTTCAAGCTCTTATTTTGAAGGATCAGCACTGATAAAGTGATGATACTTACCAATATAAGCATGATGGTAAGCTTCACTGCCGTCCACCTGCGCTGGAAGGCATTACGTTTTTTATAGAGGCTCAGACTTTTGTCAAAGCTTCGCATCAATCCCATCATCCCGTTCGAGGAGAAGAAGAGTACCAATATGATACCAAATGACAACACATCGTGGTGTTGCTTGGTCATAAAGTCTTTCACTACGCCGCTTATACCCTGGTATATCTTGTTGTTAGGCGCCAGCAGTTTCAGTGTGCTCAGTATCGTTTGCTCTACGTTCTTAATGGGCAAGTAAGGCACCAGTGAGAAGAGGAACAGGAACGTGGGCGGCATGGCCATGATGAAGTTATAGGTAACTGCTGCGGCACGTTCGGTGAGTTTTAACTGCCTTACCTCCATCAGGAAGAATTTGGTTACCTCATATAACGACGCCCCGTTAACGCCCGGCAGCACAATGCCATGTGCTTTTTTGAACACGTACCTTACAGGTCGCCATTTGTATACATTAAGATCCGGGGTCGTCATTAGTTATATTACAGCAATACCTAAGCCTGAGTGCCATAGGGTGCGCAAAAGTAGAAAGTATTTTGATAACCTGCGGCTGGCGATTACAGGCTGTCGAGAGTATAAATGTATGTTTTGTTAAGCTTTTGCTTTGTTATATAGTCCTTATTAAGTTTGTACAACCTTTTCACCTTTTGAAAACTCAATTTCCATGGCCGCTACCAATATGGGAAAAAAAGACCTGAATGCGCTTGCGTGGGTCACTTTTGCAGGACTATTCCTGTTACTGCTTACTTCTTTCGATTCGTCAAGCCCTGCCGGGGGCATCATCTCCAGCGACTTTTTTCGCTATATGCTTATGTTTAGTCTCGTTTGCAGTGCAGCAGTAGGGCTTGTAGGTTATCAACGTCGTATTGGGTTTGCCGGGTCTTTTTTCCTTTCGCTACTTGCTTCACCGGTTATAGGGCTTATAGGCACTTTTCTATCACCTACGCTTGAGGATGAAGCTTATAAGGAGAAAATGCTGGAACTCACGGAGCAAGGTAATCAGGCTACTCCATTGGTTGCCGATAACAAATTAGATCAACTCTACAAGCTCAAGGAGCTCCGCAAAGAAGGGGTACTTACACAAGAAGAGTTTGATGCTGAAAAAGCTAAAATATTGGCATCATAACTCCGGATCTTTTACAAATTCTCTAATATAAAATTGGTCATCCTTCTGTATAGCTGGTTACGGGTATTACCGCCGCTTATGCCATGCGTCTTATCGGGGTAGTATTCGCTGTCAAAATCTTTATCAGCATTAATAAGGGCGGTGGTGAACATTACCGAATTCTGGAAATGCACATTGTCATCAGCTGTGCCATGTATGTACAGGAATTTTCCCTTTAGTTTTGCCGCCATCTTCTCAGGTGAGTTTTCGTCATAGCCTGCCGCATTCTCCTGTGGTGTGCGCATGTATCGCTCGGTGTATATATTGTCGTAGTAGCGCCAGTTGGTCACAGGGGCCACGGCAATAGCAGTTTTAAACACATCATTACCTTTCAGTATGCAAGTACTGCTCATAAAGCCACCATAGCTCCAGCCCCATATACCTATACGGCTCTTGTCTACATAAGGCAGGTTGCCCAGGTTTTTAGCTACTGCTATCTGGTCATCGCTTTCATACTTGCCCAGCTGCAGGTAGGTTTTCTTTTTAAATGCCTCACCTCTGAATCCGGTACCCGTAGCATCTGCACACACAATGATATAGCCATGCTCTGCCAGCAGCTGGTGCCACCAGAAGTTACCCACGGGAAATTTATCGCCCACTTCCTGCGATCCCGGTCCGCTGTACTGGTACATCAATACAGGGTATTTCTTCGTAGGGTCAAAGTCGGGTGGCGTGATCATCCATGCATTAAGGCTGTCAGTAGCACCCTTCACCCGTATCATCTTTATCTCGCCTAGTGCATATTCACCCATTTTGGCCTGTAGCGCGGCGTTATCTTCCAGTGTGCGTATCACCTTGCCTTTCGCATCTATCAGGTTATGCACGGGCACTTTGTTCAGGCGGGAGTAATTATCTATAAAGTAGTTATACCCGTCGCAAGGTGTTATCTGGTGCATGCCCCTATCCGGTGTCAGGCAGTGGCGGTTGTCGCCATTCAGGTCCACACAATACAGGTTGCGCTCCATAGCCGATTTTTTAGCAGCGGTGTAGTAGACCAGTTTGCGGGGCACATCCACGCCTGTCAGCGCATCCACATCATACTTGCCGGGAGTCAGGCAGGTGATCTCATTGCGTTTCCAGTCGTAGTTATACAGGTGGTTATAGCCATCCTGCTCACTGCGCAGTATCATAGAGTGGCCATCCGGCAAAAAGGTGATCTGGTCGTTGACGTCTATATAATATTTGTTCTTCTCGGTATAGATGGCTTTTGTCTTTCCTGTTGCAGCGTTTGCCTGCAGCAGCTCCAGTTTGTTCTGTAGCCTGTTCATGCGGTAGATGCAGAGTTCACCTGCACCCTCCATCCACTTGATGCGGGGAATGTATTGGTTGGTCTCTTTGCCCAGGTCGGCATGTACGGTTGCTCTGGTGCCTACGTTATATATCTTGATGTCTATTACAGAATTGCGCTCACCAGCCTTAGGGTACTTGTAGGTATACTGCACGGGGTAGAGGCCGGTATATTTAGCCAGCGTATACTCGGGTACTAGTGTCTCATCAAATCTGTAATAGGCTATGTACTTGCCATCCTTGCTCCATTCATAGGCACGGGTAAACGAAAACTCTTCCTCATATACCCAGTCGCAATTACCATTGATAATACTGTTGATCTTTCCGTCTGTAGTTATGGCAGTAATATCGTTAGTGGTCAGGTCTTTTACATACAGGTTGTTCTTAGATACATAGGCTACCTTGCTACCATCGGGGCTCAGGGTGGCATGCAGCACCTTGCCTGTGTCTACCAGTTGCAGGCTCTTAGTAGTTATATCATACACATACACTTTATGCAGCACACTGCGGCGGTAGATATTCTCCGCGTCAGTAAGCAGCAACATTTTACGCTCATCAGCGCTGAAGGAATATTCATCGACCTTCAGCTTCAGGCCCATAAACCGCTGCTCCTGATTGTTGAACAAGGTCTGGTTACGTTCGCCAGTGCCCAACTCATATACCCTTATCATTTGGGTGCTGTCCTGGGTATCCTGTTGTGTATAGTGCAATCCGTCATTCATTGCATTAAAGCCCGGCACATTCTTCACTTTAAAAGTATTCTTCTTATACAGGTCTTCAACAGTAATGAGCTTTTTACCATTTTGGGCAGTAGCAGTAGTAAGTCCGGCAGCAGCCAGCAGCAGGCAGAGAAGTTTACGCATGTGTTTTATTATGTAGATTCAAAAGTAATACGTTATACGGAAAAACGATCTATAAAAGTTTTTACCCTTTTTACGGGATATTGGAGTGTGCTTTTTGTCCTCTACTCCTTTATCAGTTTCTGCATATACATGTCATTGACCTTTAAAAAATACATGCCTGTTGGTAAACATACAATATCTATTTGCGCCCTTTCTGTATTACAGGTTTGACTAAGCACTACGCGCCCGGCAGGGTTCGTTATCACAATACTGTTGATGGCGCTGGCAAAGCTCAAATTTACTTTGCCTGTCGCCGGGTTTGGATAAATGTCCACTCGCTCGTGCATTGAAATATCATCAATGCCTGTGGATGAATCATTAACCAAATGTGCTATCGAGGTAGCTCCCACATTGCATGTTCCCGATGGAACAACCCTGGCTGTTATCGTATCAGTACCTGCTGTCTTAATATACGAAGTTGATAGAGCGGTTGTAGTATCAAATGGAATACCGTTGTCATACCATATGATTGTATAACCGCTAACCAAGCAGGTTACAGTTGCAGTAATAGTTACCGTGCTGCCTAAAGGGGCTGATGAGACACCACCAAGTGAGATTATTGCGGTATCGGGTATGTTAAAAGTAACTTTTCTTATTTCATCCGAGTCGGGGGTACTGCTTATATTTCCAATGAATAAGTTACCGCATTTATCCACCGCAAGACCACTTGGAAAGCCAGCGAAAGATGCAGCAGTAGCCGGTCCGCCATCTCCATAATTTATAGAATTGCCATTTCCTGCCACAACACGCAACAGACCTGTAGTATGATCTATAACGTACACACGTAAGTTGGTGTTATTTTCATCCGACACATATAGATTCTGGGCAGCATCAAATCTTATTAATTCGGGCCCTAATTGCTCGGCAGTTGCTGGCATACCGTCTCCAATGAATGTTCCAACACCATTTCCCGCAAAAGTCGAAATTATTCCGCCCAAATTAACTTTTCGTATTCTTGCATTTCCTCCATCAGCAATATAGATATTACCCGAATCATCTTCCTGCACATCAGTTGGCAGGTATAGTTTTGCATCAGTGGCCGGTATGCCATCGCCATTGTAACCATAGGTGCCCGCGATGCCTGCAACAGTCGTTATTATACCTGCAGGATTTATTTTACGGACAACATTATTATTGCAATCGGCAATAAACAAATTATTAAACCTATCAAACCCAATACAGTTTGGCCCATATAGCTGAGCTGCAGTTGCCGGTCCACCATCTCCCGAATAACCAACACTTCCATTTCCGCAAATAGTAGATATTATACCCGTAACAATATTTATCTTCCTAATAGCATTGTTACCAGCGTCAGCTATGAATATATTACCAGTCGTATCTAAGGCGATACCACTAGGAAAGTTAAATTTGGCTGCTGTTGCAAGACCGCTATCACCGGAATATCCCGTAAAACCTGTGCCTGCTATTGTAGTAATAATTCCAGTTGTATCTATTTTACGGATTCTATTCCCTGTTCCCGAAGCTATATACAGATTACCGGTCTTATCGAAAATCATTTGCCCAGGATCACTAATTTGTGCGTTTGTTGCCGGGCCGCCATCACCAATAACAGCGCCGCCGCCGCCAAACTCAGTGATAATCTGAGCATTCGCGTAGAAAGGAATCAACAATAAAAAAAACAATCTCTTCATAGTGATATCTATAGATACTTTAAAGGTAAAGTTAATAAATAAGGTAGTAAAGTGTATGGTGCAAAAATAGTGCCGATTCGCGCTGATCGAAGCATCTGCTTCCGCAGCATTCGCGACAGCAGCAAAGCGAAATTAAATATGCGCGTTACTCTTAGAAATCCTTACTTCATCATACCCAGCATTAATTTGTCGAACATACGGTCGGACAGTATTCGCCTTACGAAGAGTATCAGCTTTGCTCCGCCCCCAGTGGCGTATCGTGTTTTAGGCCTTGAAGCAGTAATGGCTTTTGCTATTGTTTTAGCGACAACGATTGGCTGCGATCCCATTTTATCGGCACGTTCAAACATAGCTGCATGCTTGCGGGTGAGTGCTCCGTATGCTGTGTCTCCGGATGTTTTGAGCATGTTTTCCCGCGCAATTCCTGCCCATTCGGTAATGATGGCGCCCGGCTCAATGATGACCACATCAATGCCAAATTCTTTGAGTTCCATGCGCAAGCTATCGCTAAGGCCTTCTACTGCATATTTTGTAGCATGGTACCACACGCCATGTGGCTCACCCAGTTTACCACCAATGGAGGATATATTGATGATGCGGCCAGAGTGTTGTTGCCTCATTTGCGGCAGTACCAGTTGTGTTAGCCGGGCCATGCCAAAAATATTAACCTCAAATTGGTAACGGGCTTCAGACATGGGCACATCTTCGAGCGCACCATACGAGCCGTAGCCGGCATTGTTAAGCAACACATCTATTCGGCCTTCGGCCTGCAGTATCTGCTTAACGCCGTTTACCATACTGGCCTCGTCGGTCACGTCCATTGCCAGCAGTTTTACGCCTGCCTGTTCCAGGTCCTTCATTTTCTCTAAACGGCGGGCGGCGCCATATACGGTATATCCCTGTTTTGCCAGCAGTCTTGCCGTTTCTTTGCCTATGCCGGAAGAGGCGCCTGTTATTAAAGCTACTTTTTTCATTTTGTTTGTTTTATATGGATTGACTAATCACTCTATTTAGTTGTTAAAAAATCAACTGATCATTGCCCAGATCATTTCGAAAGAATCAGTGATAACCTGATGCAGTGTTGCTTTTGAAAAATCATTGGCCAGCAGATATTGGTTAACCCCGTACACATGGCTGTTGATGAGTGTGAACAGAAAGTCTACAGGGTGTGGCTTGATCACACCCTCCTTTATGCCTTTGTGCAACATGTCGTAATACGGTTTCAGGGAATCTTCGACCTCCTGCGGCGCTATGAGGGTAAGAAACGGAGAAGACTTGAACTGCTCTACAAATCTGAACTCCAGTTTATTTTCAAGTGCCCAGTAAAGGGAGGTGATATATTGGTGCCTGAGTGTTTCTTTAAAAGACGTTTGTGATTCTGCATGCTCAAATATATAGTGAGACGTGCGGGATTTAATACTGGAATAAAGGGCTACAACCAGTTCATCTTTAGTGGAAAAATAGTGAAACAAGGTGCCATTAGCCACGCCGGCTTCCTTAGCTATCAGGCTGGTGGGTGTGCCGTGAAAACCATACTCTACAAAAAGTTTCAGGGCGGCATCTAATATTTGTTGTCTTTTATCCATTTATACTTGACTGACTAAACAGTCGGCAAATGTAGCACCGTTATTCGTCATGACAAAATTTTTGTTTTGACAATAATTTTTCAACTACGATGATAAATGTGAGCCGTTATTATTGATAAGTTGAAAAGAGCCTCGCGCCAGGTGTACAGTTATAAAAGGGCCGCCTTGCGGTTAGCAAGGCGGCTATATATCCTGATGCGTAGTTATTCAGTTTGTGGCGGTCCGTCAGGTGGTGGTCCGTGGCCATCAGGTGGGGGCGGTCCGAAACCATCACCGGGGTGATGACGCCTGTCGGGCGGTGGCGGGTTATCACCATCAGGTGGTGGTGGACCATCGTCATTATCGTTGCCTTTATGTGCATCATCGGGTCGGCCTTTAGGGCCTAGGCCATCGCCTTTATAGTGCGGCTGCTCGGGCAGGCTTTTCAGCACGTCGCCTATTACATGATCAAAGGTAGCCTTCTGGTTAGGGGTCAGCATATCGCGCACGCTCTTAAAGTGGGCGTAGGTCTGCTCTTCTATCAGCTTGTGGTAGGTGCCCAGTATGCCGGCCATAGAGTCCAGCTGCGTGGCAGACAGGGCATTGGTCTTCAGATTGGCAAAGTACGCGGTGCGTACCTCATTGGTCAGCTTTTTCAGGCTGTCTATGGTCTTTCGCTGGTCCATGCGTATTTGCTGGAAATGGTCATCCTGTTCTTTGGTCAGGTTGAACTGCTCTTTGAAATTGACTGGCGGCTGGTGCGGCGGGCGATTAGTTTGCGCAGGCTTGAACCAAATAGTGGCAATGAGCGCGATATTACAAACGAGGAGTAATATCATCAACCATTTCCATATACCTAATGAGTTATTGGCCTGCATAGTTTAAAAATTATTTTCAGATAATGACCTCATGTCTTCTGTGATCACCTGAGATATATCAGTAGGCTCAGCAGGCGCAGCTTTCTTGGTAAAATGAAGGATAGTGGCCACATTAATGACCAATAATATTACCGCCGCCGCCGCTACACGCGGCAGCAGGACGCGCATCTTATTCCTTTTAATGGTGCTCTCTGCCAACCTGTTCATTACCTTATCGTACATAAGCGGGTCGGCAGGCATGCGTTGCATACCCTTCAGGCTGTTCATCGCAGCTTCCAGTCGCTTGTCGTTGTCCATCTCTCCGTTCATAATATGCTATTTAGACGACAAGCTATTTATTTTCCTTCGCCCGTCAAAATAATTTATTAATTTATATGTCAGAGGTGTAAAAGAGATTCGAATAGTTTAACGTCGCGTATAGGCATTATGTAGTGAGTATTGATTATTTTGGTGCTCCAAATGAACAGGGTCGTGGTTTCTTTATTTTTGGTCTATTACAGCATAGGGACTTTGCTCTTTCCTATGGGCGACCTGTCTTACCTGCGCGACCTGCCCCAGATGTACCGTCACTGTGCTACCGAGGACCCGGACATCAATCTTTGTGACTTCGTAGTGGAGCACCTGATGAATATACAGGACCACGATGAACAGGAGAGGGAGCACGATAAACCTCACCAACCCGTTTACAGCCATAGCCCGGTGCAGCTAATGGCAACCTGCTCGCAGCAGCTGATATGGCTGCGGCAAACTACAGAGAGCCACTATATGCGGGTAGGCTATCCCATAACACAGCACAGCGACTTTAATGATGCATACCTGGCCAACGTCTTTCGTCCGCCTATTGCAGCCGCTTAAATCAAAAACGGCCATAATATCATTATTAAAAATTAAAAATATCAATAACAATGAAAGCATTCATCATACTATCACTGATCGTGATAAGTAATATAGCCATAGCGCAGAAAACATCTGATATTCCACTGGCGGTAAGGCAGGCGTTTGCCAGGCAGTATACCGACCCTAAGAGCATAAAATGGAATGTGGAAAAGGATAACAAATATGAAGCATCCTTTACTTATCACAGGGCGCATATGTCGGCGGTATATAATGCTGATGGCAGCAAGGTAGAAACAGAAACAAAGATAGCTATAGATAACCTGCCCGATGCAGCCCGGAAGTATGCTGCGGCCAAGGGTAAGATAACAGAAGCTGCACGCATCATAAAGGCAGATGGCACTACGGTGTATGAAGCCGAAGTAGATGGTGTTGATCTGCTGTTTGACACAGCCGGTAAGTTCCTCAGCCAGTCTAAAGACTAGTTCCTAAGACCCATAAAATGGTTCAGGGCAGCTTAGCTGCCCTGAACTTATTCCTTTTTACAAAAAGTTCAACCAGGAAATATGAAAACGATCTTGACGGTGTTCTTTGCATTGGCGTGTGGTATAACCACTGTTCAGGCGCAGGAAACCCTGAAAATAAAAATAGCAGAGGAAGACTCTAAGAAACCGCTTAGTGATGGCACAGTAACCAATAAAGGTGCTATCATAGGCCTCGCCGATAGTACCGGCACAGTGACCATAAATATACCAGCCGGCACTTATACACTGGAGTGCAGTGCAGGTGGGCATAAAGCCGCCGAAATAAAGGTGACACTGCCCGATAATAAGGTGCACGAGGTATTTCTGGAGCGCGCTGTAGGTGAACTGGAAGAAGTGACCTTTATAGCATCTACAAGGAATAACCAGGCCATAGAGAATAGCCCCATGAAAGTAGAAGTGCTGGGCAAGGAAGAGGTAGGTGAAGAAGTAAGTGTGAAGCCGGGCAACATTGCCAGCCTGCTGAGTGATGTGAGTGGTGTGCAGATACAACAATCGTCACCGGTATCGGGCAATAGTAATGTGCGCATACAGGGGTTGCAGGGCAAGTATACACAGGTGCTGAGAGATGGTATGCCTATGTTCGACGGGTTTTCGGGTGGGTTCGGCATACTCACTATTCCACCACTGGACCTCATGCAGATAGAGCTGATCAAGGGTTCGGCATCTACGCTGTATGGTGGTGGTGCCATTGGTGGATTGATCAACCTGATCTCTAAGAAGCCAACATTTAATCAGGAGGCGGAAGCACTGGTGAACTACAGCACGCTGAATGAAGCTGATGTGAATACCTACTTTGCCAAACGCTACAAGAAGGTAGGGTATACCTTCTTTGCAGGATATGTGAATCAGCAGGCCAAAGATGTGAATGGTGACGGACTAAGCGATGTGCCCAACATATCGAGCGTAGTAGTGCACCCTACGGTATTTTTCTATCCCAGCGACAAAACGATCATTTCTGTAGGCTATACCGGCACATTTGATAACCGCAAAGGTGGCGATATGAAAGTGCTGAACAATCAGGGTGATTCCATACATCAGTATTATGAGCGAAATGTAAGCCAAAGGCATAGCGGGGAGTATATACTGGACCACTTCTTTGCCAATAATGCCAAGCTGACCGTAAAAGGTGTGGCCAGTCAGTATGACCTCAACACTACCACCAATACATATAACCTGAAGGGTAACCAGCTCACTTACTACAACGAGGTATCGCTGTATCAGCCAATAGGCAAGGGAAGCCTGGTGGCCGGGGTAAATGTATCAGGTAATAACTATAATACTACTGTTCCTGCAAATGCCTTGATCAGCTCAATGAATAATTTCACCTCTGGTGTGTTCGCCCAATATTCGCTGGTGATCAAGGAGAAGACAAACATAGAGGCAGGTATAAGGGTTGATGACCACAACAAGTATGGCTTTTTTACCTTGCCGCGCCTGGCTATCTTCCATAGGTTCAATGAGCAGTTTGCATGTAGGGCAGGGTTTGGTATGGGATACAAAACACCTAACCCGCTGGAGCCGCAGGACATAGACTATAACCCATTGACGATATTGCCGGCAGGAGATAATGTAAATGCAGAGCTATCTTACGGCTATAACGCAGAGGGCAACTTTAAGAAGGAATGGGACAAGAAGCATAAGTTATTTATTAACCATGCCTTCTTCCTGACACAAATAAATAACCCGATAGTATTTGAGACCAATGCCGCCAATAATGTAGTGCTGGTGAATGCATCGAAACCGATACAGACCATGGGCTTTGATACTTACCTGAAAATGACCCTGGACAAATGGGAGATATATGGCGGGTATACCTATACCGATGCGCGACGCACCTATCTTACCTCGCAACAGTTTGTGCCGCTCACTCCGCGCAACCGTATGGCCTTTGTTATAGTGAGGGAGATAGAGGAGAAGTGGCGCTTTGGCCTGGAAGGATCGTATAATGGGCCGCAGTACAGGTATGATGGCACGATGACTCCGGCCTACCTGATATCGGCATTGATGATCATGCATAACCTGAATAAACATGTGACCCTGGTGCTGAACTGCGAGAACCTGCTGAACTATAAGATGACAGGGGTGGAGAGCGTATATACCGGCAGTATCTCAGATCCTACGTTCAAGCCATTATGGGCGCCTGTAGATGGCAGGGTAGCCAATTTTTCGGTCAGGTGGAAGTTGTAAGAAAATGACGGACCTTTATTGGGGAGCTATTATTTAATTAAACCAGTTATTTTTGTACCGTGCAGATACTTAAAACATCAAAGGCCCGCGAAAACATACTTAGCAAAATACGTAAAAGCCTGAGTACGGAGTCTATCCCTATGCCGTTTCCCGAGGCAGAGAAAGAGACGCAGAACATCTACGCGCGCAGCGGCGAGGGAATGGAAGAGACATTTGCCGAGGCTTTTATCAACCTGGGTGGTAAGTTCATATTCTGCGATAGTGAGCAGGAGATGATACAAAACATCAACATGCTGCATGAGAGCAGGGGATGGACACAAATGCTGTGTGCCTATGAAAAAGTGCAGAAGCTACTGGGTAAGTATAATATGGATATTGCCACACCTCTGGTGCAGCATATAGAAGATGCAGACGCCTGCATTACCGGTTGTGAGACACTAGTGGCCCGAACGGGATCGGTAATGCTGAGCAGCAAGCAGTATATGGGCCGCACCGCACCAGTGTATTATCCGGTGCATATTATAATAGCTTATGCCGACCAGATAGTGCCTGATATAGACGATGCATTTGCCCTTATGAAGAAGAAGTATGGTAGCGACCTGCCATCTATGATCAACCTGAATACAGGCCCCAGCCGCACAGCAGATATAGAGAAGACACTGGTTGTGGGGGTGCATGGGCCTGCAGAAGTATTCTGCTTTCTTGTAAACGCAGATACCGGACAGTATTACAGGTAGCCGACTGCTATCTATGATAAGGGGAAGGGCTGACACAACGCGCTTCCCCTTATTTTTTTCTATTTTTTTGAAAAAATATTTTTCTGCTTTTTTTGGCAGACAGCCTACCTGCGGTTTGTGTTTGTCTTATAATAAATTATTAGTTAAGGCTCTAAGAAGCGCAATTTTTCTATTTATGTTTTATGAACTATTTATGTCCAAAAATATCTGTTTCCAGTGTAGAAATTATTCTACGAATGGGTTGTTGGTGAAACACTAACATTACAATAACCAGACCATCACCCCTCTCATGTTTGCCAAAAAAGTTCCACTTTTTTACCTGCTGCTATTTACGGTAACGGCAGTATTGGTTACATATTTTACCGATAATTTTATCAGCAAAAGCAGCGCTGCAGTGCCCGCGCCTGCCCTTAGCGAAAACGGCCCTTCAGACGGTTCATGCAACTACAATATTATGCGCCTTAACGGGTATAAATACATTCATCCTTTCCTGCATGCGGAGCCGGAATGTGAATCAAAGAAATACCAGGACCTTAAGAATACACTCACTGATTTTTTAGCCCATGCAAAGGCTGATGGCTCACTTTTATCAGCGTCAGTATACCTGAGTGATCTATCGAGGGAAGAATGGATGGGCATTAATGCTGAAGATAGATATCACCCCGGATCCCTTTTAAAGGTGGCCACCCTGCTCACATACTTACGTATGGCTGAGACCCGTCCGGAGATACTCGATCTTAAATTTCATTTTGACCCGAAGACAAAGGTCAAAGATCAATTTTATCAATCACAGTCTATTACACCGGGCAAAGAATACACGGTCAGGGAACTTTTACGGTACATGATAGCTTATTCAGATAATCGTGCTGCACACCTGTTGCACGACTATATCGACGGAAAGATGTTTCAAAAGACATTTGCAGATATGGGATTTGCCGTGCCTGAAAACGGTAGCAAAGAATATTTTATTTCGGCCAGAGAATATTCTGAGTTTCTGAAAGTACTGTATGATGGCAGTTATCTTACCATCCGTGCTTCGGAATATGCAACTTCATTGCTGAGTGAATGCGATTTTAGAGAAGGTGTTGTAAAGGGCCTGCCATCCACAGTGAGGATAGCGCATAAATTTGGTGAGTCGGGCGACAACAATATTCACGAACTCCATGAGTCTGCGATAGTATATCTGGATAATAATCCTTACCTGATCACAGTAATGACACGTGGCAGGGATCTTACGAAAATGGCACGATCCATCAGTTACATCTCTAAGTTAACTTATGAGCGAATGAATGTGCACTCGTAAAATGAATTACTAAGATCATTGACCTATCATTTCATTATGACCGGCGTTACTATCGTAGCGCACAAAAAAAGCGATCCATATGGAGCGAGACAAACGCTGCAATACAGGTTGCAGTAGCAGTAGTAGTGCGGCATTTACACCTAGCCACCAGAAGATGCTGTTGTCCTTTATAGAAATACCCAGCGTTAGGCTCCAGATGATGACAGTAGCTACCGAAAACAACACAGACAGTGCATAGCCCACATAACCGGTACCGAAATAGAAGCCTGTTTGTAATTCAAACTTCTGGCCGCATACCGGGCAATGTTCGGGCATATCCATCATCTTGCTGAAGTTGTAGGGGTTGGGCTGGGAGAACAGCTTACCCTCCCTGCACCGCGGGCAACGATTGGCCAATACACTGTTTAATAATCCTCTGTTATTATGATTGTGTTCTGCGCACATGGTTTATTGTTTTATAGTATTATCGGTGAATGTTTTTCTGAACTCTTCGGGAGTCATTTTTTCATATTTCCTGAAGAACTTAGTAAAGTAGGAGTTGTCTGTAAAGCCCAATTGGTAGGCTATTTCGGCTATTCCAGTCTCCTTGTTGATCAGTAATCTCTTGGCTTCCAGCAGCACCCTGTCTCGTATCACTTCACCTGCGGGTTTGCCCAGCAGGTCATTGCACAGGGCATTAAGGTGATTGGGTGTGATGTACAGCAGGGCTGCGTATTCTTTGGGTAGTTTTTTATCCGAGTAATGCTCGTCTACCAGCTTCCTGAAGTTGTGCAGTATCAGTTGATTTTGCGGAGGCACCTGCTTTTTGGCAGCCACTTTATTATCGCGGGATACTGTGATGAGCAGGGTAGCGAGTTGCATGCAGATCATATCCCTGTTGCGCGGTTCTTTAGTGCTCAGTTCATTGATGATGTTCTTCAGGATATCTGTTGCTTGCTGAAGTGCATTGTCAGATAGTTGTATCACGCCATCGTGGGCTATGCCATTGAAGAAAGAGAATTGCTCCACATAGTGCTGATCAGCGAGAAATGATCTTAAAAGCTGCTCAGAGAAATTGATGATATAGCCATCTACCTCACCTATAAAATTCCAACTGTGCACCTGGCCGGGTATCATAAAATACATCTGACCGGCGCGGACTTTAAACTGCTCAAAATCTATAGTGTGGGAGCCGCCTCCTTTAGTAAAAAGTACCAGGTGGTAGAATGTATGTCGGTGAGCATGGTGGAGGTTGGGGTGTATTTTCAGGTAGTCTGCGAAAGGTTGTGCAATGATGTCGTCGTGAATGCCGCCCGCATTGGTGAGCGAGCAGATATCGATAACGGGGAACTGTTTTTTCACTTGTTTCATTACTATGCAAAGGTACTGACATGTTGTTTTCGGCAATGGTAGATATTCCCTGTTTAATGGTACTTTTTACTGATTCTGGCCAGTTGTTGGCAAGAGAATTATCCTGATGAAACACTGCTTAACAATTAGTTTGGTTAATGAACAACACATAAGTGCATGTAATTAAAGGCTATATGTACGTGAAAAATACCCTGTTTTTACCGTTCGTGAACAAAATCGACCGTTCGTGAACAATTTTTGGTAAAGCGTAGGTGATGGTGTACCTTTAATTTGTTAATATTCATATAGTTAATGCAGTGTTAACGAAATAGTACATCACTTCCTATAAAAAATATAGCTATGAAAAAAGCCTTACTCTTTTTACTCGTTTTTGGACAAGTGTTTTTGTCGGCTTTTAGCGGGCATGCGCAGGATGCTACTATTCAACTTATAGCTGGTAGTAAAGAATCATATAGTTCAGGCTATGCCGGTGATGGGGGCATAGATACTACCGCGCTTTTTGGCTGGATATCGGGTATATGCGATGACTCAGTCGGTAACATTTATATTGCTGATGCAATTAATCTCCGCATACGGAAGATCGAGGCGACTACGCATATAATAAATACAATTGCAGGGTGCGGTGTATATGGCGCAAGTGGTGATGGTGGGCCGGCTGTATTGGCCCATATGGGCTATGTTCCGTCTAATGGAATATGTGCAGACAATTCGGGCAACGTTTATATATCTGATCCCCGGGATAGCGCAGTAAGAAAGATCAACACGGCCACCGGCGTGATCTCTGTTCTTGCAAATATGCCAAACCCTGAGGCGATCGTGTGGGACCATCATTCTCACGTATACGTTTATCAATCTGGTGTTGGCATAAAAAAGATTGATATCAATACTGGCAGCGTAACTTTGGTATTGAGTATATCTCTTGATTACCCTCCGATGGGGCCGGAATATTATCGCTATTCTGCCAATCCCAACTTTACAATAGATAGCGCGGGTGTTATCTATTTTATTGACGGGATAAATAAAGTAATAGGAAAATATGCGTTGGGCTATACGTCGAACATGACCACCAATTACAGCCCTTACGATTTATTCACTGGAGATGGTTTACCTGCCAGTAACTATACAGTTTACGGTGAAACCGGTATTTGTGCGAATGCAACAGGGGACGTTTATTTTGGTAGTTACAATTACAACGGTTGGAGGTCGTTGAAAAAAATTAATCATACCAATCAAAATATCTATTCAACCGTCGGCTCATTTGTTTCTTACCCAAGTTGTCCGCTGAGCTACATTACTCCGGTTCCCGCTGACTGTAGCTATATTGATGAGCTCGAGAATACGTCTCAGTTTTTTAGTGCCAATGGTGACCACTATGTATCAAGTGCATATCGGCTATTCAAAGTCACTGAAGCATCGGTGACAGTTGATTCATTTGTTGCAAAAGATACAGTTATTTCAGCGCCATGCATACTTCCTTCGGTGCATCAATATACCTTGCACGGCAGGCTAAAGGGTGTTCCGTCGCCTGGCGACTCTTTACAAGTATCTGTGAATTACGGCGATGGCGCTCCGGTTGTGTCCTGCCATTTGCCATACTACACCTATCTTGACGGTACGGGCGCTACTGTGTATGCATTTGGTTCAGATTCTTTCCAGGTAGGAGCACATGCCTATACTTATCCCGGTATATATAATACTACAATTACTTACAAAACATTGCACGGTAATACAGGCCAGGTGGTCTGTATACAGCAGGTAGGTACAACCTGCGATGGCACTGCGGCACTTCTTTCTGCGGACGTAGTTACAGATACGGTGTCTTCATTACCTTGCATGTCTCCTAAAACAGGCAGGGTAAATTATAGCGGCAGTGCGTATAGCACAACGGCTGACATGCCATTGACCGACACGGTATATGTGCGCATTGATTGGGGCGATGGGGGCTTCGATATACAAAAAGTTCTTTTAGATAGTGCTTCTACCGGTCTTCCCGGGCTTGTCTTCACTGGTGCAGGGACGCATGTATATACTACTTTCGGGAACTTTAACGTGAATGTGAGTTTTACGCTAAATTCCGGTTCTGAGGAAGTTGTGGCTTATCCTCAATCGCTCAATTTTGATGATTGCTCAGTGCCAGGTTCGACCCTTTGGGGATTTGACAGTACGATAGGCTCGTCTTATGGCTGCACGTTGCCTTATACAGCAAGCTTTCACATCAATGACTATATATACAACGCCTACGATTCTGCAGCCGGAGTACCTTATTATGTAAACTTCGGAGATGGCTCTGATACTATTATATTTGCTTCTCCACTTTCAGATGGTCATGGGAATTTCTATATAAACGACACTTTCTCTCACGTGTATACAACGCCGGGTGATTATACAGTTATGGTAACACCTAGTGACATAGAATTACTGCTTGCGGGTTCTCCCGATGATCTTTGGATGTATTCTGTAACCACGCCTATATCAGTTGGTGCCGGCTGCGCTCATTTATCTGGTGTCTTCTACCACGATACCAATGGCAATTGCACTGCGGATGCCGGTGAAACACGCTTGGCTTACTGGCCAATGGCTGTGATCAATAATACACGCAACGACACTACGTATGCATGGTGCGATAATGCCGGTCATTACTCGCTTACTTTATTCGATAGCAACAGTTATACGATCATGCCCGATTATTTCGCGGGATGGGGGTTAGGATCCGATGCGCTCAGTCTCTCTTGTCCTGCATCCAGCAGTTATTCTATTACTCCTACGCTGGGTTCGACCATCGCACAAGACTTTGGCTTCCATTGTACTTCGGCACCGGAAACTGTAGATATGAGTGCCTCAGCTTGGGGCTGGGGATTTGTGCCGGGCGATATCGGAGTGATCAGCGTATGGTCCAGCAACAGTTGGGGATATATGTGTGATTCACTTACCTCAAAAATAACAGTGACATTAGATACAAACCTAAGCTTCTATGGTATGTGGACAGGGGCGTATCCTGATTCGGTAGTTGGCAATGTGCTTATCTGGAACTTCGCCACAATAAGCGATCTGCTTGATTTTCATGCTGACCTCCAGGTTTACACCAGCACTGATGTCACCATCGGCGCTACGGTCTGTAACTCAGTTCATGTGTCATCGACCGAAATATCTGACCCAGACCTATTAAATAATACCTATTCGTGGTGCGAGCCTGTTCGCTCTTCATGGGACCCTAATGAAAAGCAGGTGTCTCCCTTGGGCTACGGGCCTGAAGGATATATTAAGAACGGTACTCCGCTTAATTACATGATCCATTTCCAGAACACCGGCAATTGGTATGCAACGAACGTTGTAGTAAACGATACTATTAACGCCAATCTGGATATTTCTACTCTACAGATAGTTGCATCAAGCAGTCCGGTATTGTTATATAATTCTGAGGCATCCGGTAACGTAGTCAAATTCAAGTTCAACGATATTAACCTTATAGATAGTATGGATGATCCTATCAATAGTATTGGTTATATCGAGTATAGTATTGTACCTAAACCTAACCTTGCACCCGGAACTCAAATAACCAATAAGGCTGGTATATATTTTGACTATAATCCTGTTGTTGTTACTAACTCTACCCTGAATACTATTGAAGATACCATAGGTGCTATAGCGGGAACTACAGAAGTCTGTATTGGTGCTGCAATAACATTGAGTAACCCTTTTACAGGTGGAGTATGGAGTAGCAGCAATGCGCATGCTACCGTAATAGAAGGTGTGGTGACAGGTGTAAGTGCCGGTATAGATACAATCAGCTATATAGCTTATGGAGATCAGGCTGTAATTAAGGTGATCACAATACTGCCGGCTCCAGGTGCGGTTGCTGTCTCAGGATTATCTACTGTCTGTGCAGGTTCTGCGATTACATTAACACCTTCTATTGCCGGAGGCACATGGACAAGTGGTCCGTCCGTTTCTGTGGTTAGTGGCGTTGTTACCGGTGTTTCGGCTGGAGCCGATACGGTATACTATTCTCTCACCAATGCATGCGGCAGCGCCAATGTTCCAATAGCTATCACCATTAACCCATTGCCGGATGCGGGTACGGTAAGCGGCACGACAACTATTTGTGTTGGTGCCACCACTACGCTTACTCCGACCGTTACCGGAGGTACATGGACAGGCGGTTCATCAGCGAGTGTATCAGACGGGGTCGTTACCGGTGTGACAGCAGGTACTGCTATTGTATCGTATGCTGTTTCTAATTCGTGTGGTACTGCAACAGTGCCTGCAACGATAACCGTTAATCCATTGCCTGACGCAGGAACGATAAGC
>Ga0164297_10000783_pt1 | contig 37076 bp, 33 predicted proteins | sample GEODES058metaG_FD_113539 | JGI IMG/M metagenome (GOLD analysis project Ga0164297, IMG submission 113539) | Dystrophic lake water microbial communities from Trout Bog Lake, Wisconsin, USA - GEODES058 metaG | ecosystem: Environmental > Aquatic > Freshwater > Lake | place: USA: Trout Bog Lake... | reverse complement strand
TGCCCGCGCGGCGGGCGGGCGCTGATCCCGAGCCCGGCGATGATCGACGTGCTGGCCGGCAAGGGCGCATTTGCGCAGTATATCGCCGCCTTCGGGTTGGCGCGGTACTGCCCGATCAGCTACCGGCATATCGACGATGTGCGCTACCCCTGCGTGGCCAAGCGGGTGGATTTGTTCGCGGGTGACGGGATCGCCATTGTGCCCGACGCCGCCGCGTTGGCGGCCTTGCGCCAGCATCCGCTCTGGCATGGGCATGAGGTGCTGATACAGGAGTTGGTGCCGGGCACGGTGGAACATGTGACGCATTGCGTGTGCAAGGACGGGGAGATTTTGTGGCACACCACCTTTGCCTACGATATGGGCGAGGCAACCCGGGTGCGGACGGCGACCAATATGCGCGCCGTGCGGGCGGAACCTACCAGCCCGGCGGCGTTGACCGCGATTGCCGAGATTTTGCGCCCGCTGCGCTATAACGGGCCGTGCAATGCGGACTACAAATTAGTGACGCCAGAGCGGGCGCTGGTGTTGGAGATTAATCCACGCCTGGGCGGATCGTTGATGCTGCCGCAGAACGTGGCGGCGCTGGCGGCGTGTTTGCGCTGCCTGATCGCGTATGCGGAGCCACGATTTTAGCGGCTGCACGATTTTACTTGCGGCTATCGCCGGAATTTGTTATTTAAATTGACATGTCGATCACCTCCCCTCCCCCCGATCTGAGCCTGGAGTCGCCGGAGGTGGTGCGGCGGTTAGTGATGATCGTGACGGCGCTGGCGGCGTTGGTGGCGCGGCGGTTTTTGCGGCACCCCAAATTGTCCGGGCTGGTCGGGCCGTTATGGAGTTGGTTAAACCGGCGGGTGCAGCGGTTTGCCCGGGCGGTGGCGCGGCCGGTCAGGGTGGCCGAAACAGCGGCTCAGGCGCGCCTTGAGCGCAAGCCAACGGCGGCGTGCAGAGTGCGGTTGCCGGCAGGCCGTGGGTGGCTGGTGCGGGAATTGGGCTGGGAGGCGGCGGCGTTTCGCTGCCAGTTGGAGACGTTGCTGGCCGAGCCGGCGATGGTGGCGCTGCTGGCGGCCAAGCCGGCGGTGGGGCGGGTGTTGCGCCCGCTGGGCTGGATGCTTGGCGTGCCCGGGTTGGCGACGAAGGTGGCGGCGGCGACGGTGGCGGCGAAACCCGTCACGGCCGCCAAGCCGGCGCGGGCCAAACGGGAGCAAGCCCCGCCCTGGCCGAGCGACCGGCCGCGCCCGACCGGCAGTTGGTGGCCGTTGCGGCGGGCGCGAAAACCGGGGTGATCGGGCTGGCGCTTTTGGGCGCCTATTTTGTTGCTATATCGAAATTAAATATGACAGTTCCTCAGCTCCAACCGCCGCCCAAAGCTTTGTAAAGCTGGACGAAGTTGGTGGAGATGGTGGTGGTGCTATCCGCCAGCTCCTGTTCGGAGGCGAGCAGGACGCGCTGAGCGGAGAGCACTTGCAGAAAGTCCGTCACCCCTTGCTCATAGCGCATCCGGGCGAGGCCGAGGGCTTTGCGGCCCTGTTCCACCGAGGCTTCCAGCCGGGCGCGGCGGCGCTGTTCGGCGCCGTAAGCGGTCAGCGCGTTGTCCACATCATGCAGCGCGCCGAGCACGGTGCGTTGATAGAACACGGCGGCCTCCTGCTGCTGGGCCTCCCGCAGTTCCAGGGTGCGCTTGCGGCTGCCGCCATCGAAGATCGGCAGGGTGATGGAGGGGCCGAGGCTGTAGGTTTCCGCCGTGGCCAGCCCGGCGAGGCTGCTGATTTGCAGGCCTTGCAGGGCGCCGAGGCCGGTGAGCATCACGCGAGGGTAGAAATCCGCGGTGGCGACGCCGATGCCGGCAGTGGCGACGTGCAGTTTGGCCTCCGCGATCCGGATATCCGGCCGGCGGCGGGCGAGTTCGGACGGCACGCCGACCGGCACCGCCGGGGGTACCGGCGGCACGGCGTGCGGGGCGGCGAGTTCGGCGGTGGTGGTTTGCGGCGCCTGGCCGAGCAGCAGGGCGATGGCGTTGATCTGCTCCGCTTCCGCCTGTTCCTGGGTGGGAATCTGGGCCTCGATCGTCGCCACCAAGGCGGCGGCGTTGGCGACATCGAGGTCCGTGGTCAGGCCGCCGGCGGCGCGGGCCTGGGTGAGGCTGAGGCTTTGGCGGGCAATATCAAGATTGGCGTGGATGATCTGCAATTTGCGCTGGATGCCACGCAGGCGGATGTAGTCGCGCGCCAATTCGGCGGTGGCGACGACCATGGTGTCCCGTTTCGCATCCTCGCTGGCGGTAACGCCCGCTTCGGCAGCCTCCACCCCGCGGGCGACGCGGCCCCACAAATCCAGCTCCCAACTGACATCGAAGCCGGCCTGATAGAGTTGGTACGGATTGCGGAAGTTGGAGCCGGGCGCCATGGTGGAAGGGTTGATATCGTCGATGCCCTTGCGGCTGAGGCGCTGGGCGGAGGCGGCGCCATTGGCGTTGACGCTGGGCTGGCCGGCGGCGGAGGCGACGCCGAGTTGGGCGCGCGATTGGGCAAGCCGGAGCGTGGCCAGTTGCAGATCCAGGTTGCTGTCCACCAGCCGGGTTTCCAGCGCAGTCAGCAGCGGGTCCCCCAAAGCTTTCCACCATTGCGGGTCAATGGCGGTGGCGACCGGGCGGCTGGTTTCGTCCTTCGACATCTGGCCGGTTTCGCCCAGCGTGGCGGGCTGCCAGTTCGGGGTGGGGGCGACGAAATCCGGCCCCATGCGGGAGCAGGCGGCGAGTGGGATGGCGACGGCCGCCAGCAGGGTTACAGCACGGGACATGCGCACAGCCATCGCCTCAAACCTCCAGCACGAATAATCTTCGAGCCTACAAGCCGTGCCGGCGCGGTCAATGCAAAGTCGCGCCGGGCTGCCGCGCAGTGCGGCGATGTGGTAACGTGCGGCGATGACCTTCTCGGTATTTTCGCAAAACACCTTCGCGCTCCTGCTGGCGGCCGTGCTGGGCGCGGCGATCGGGGCGGAGCGCGAGTGGCGGCGGCACCCCGGCGGGTTGCGGTCCTGCGCGTTGGTTTCGGCGGCAGCGGGGGTGTTCGCGCATATTTCGGTCGCCTATGGCGGCGGCAATCCTGGCGCGGCGTTGGGGGCGATTGCCACCGGGGTGGGGTTTATCGGCGCCGGGGTGATTATGCATCTGGGCACCGAGGTACGCGGGCTTTCGACCGCCGCGACGTTCTGGGCGGTGGCGGCGATTGGCACCTCGGCGGGGTTGGGCGAGTATGCGATGGCCATCGGGCTGACGGTGATTGTGTTTTTCGCCCATATCGCGCTGCGGCCACTCTCGGCCTGGATCGAGACAGTGGCGCCGCCGGAGGATCGCGGGCCGCGCTAGCGCGTGATCGTTTGAAGTTGACGAACTTTCGCAGTCCGATCACGCGCTAGCTTTTTGTTTTATCGTGCAATTTTATCGCTCGGCTGAAGCAACCCCTAGCGATATTGCACTAACGGGGTTGCGTTCAGCGCCAGGCGAGCAGCTTGCGTTCCAGCCAGCCGATGATCCAGGCGACGGCGAGGCCAAGGACGGACAGCACGGCGATGCCGGCAAGCAGGTTGTCGGTATCGTAAAGATTGCCGGCCGAGAGCACGAAGGCGCCGATGCCGTGCTCGGCGCCGATCATTTCGGCGGCGACCAGCAGAATGATGGCGGTGGAGCTGGTGATACGGAAGCCGGCCAGCACCGAGGGCAGCGCGCCGGGCAGGATGATTTTCAGCAGAATGGCCCAGCGCGACAGGCCGAAGGATTGCGCCATGCGGATGAGGTTGCGCGGCACGCCATCCACCCCGGCCAGCACATTGATGACGGTGGGGAAGAAGACGCCGAAGGCCAGGGTGATGACCTTTGAGCCCTCGCCGATGCCGAACCAGATGATAAAGAGCGGCACCAAAGCGATTTTCGGCACCGGGAACAGCGCCGAGACAACCGCCATGCCGGCGGCGCGGGCGAGGCTGAACAGGCCGAGCAGCAGGCCGACGGCAAGGCCGGCCAAGGTGCCGGCGAGCCAGCCCCAGGCGAGCCGGACCAGGGAGGCGGAGAGGTGGCTCCATAATTCGCCGCTGACCAGCAGGATCCAGAGCGCGCGCAGAATGGCGAGCGGGTCTGACAGGAAGCGGGTGGAAATCCAGCCCAGCGAGGCGCCGGCCTGCCAGAGCAGCAGCAGGCCGATCAGGGTGAGGGCACCGACCAGTGGCAGCGGCTGGGGGGCGAAGCCGCCGGCGCGGAAGGGGATTTTATGCAAGGTCGAGTTCCCGGTCGGCGTCCGCGGCGTCAGCACGGATGAGGTCCCACAGATGCGCCTCGGTCGCCAGCAGATCCGGATCAGCGGCACGGCGGCCGGTGAGCGGGCGGTCCAGCCGGACGATTTCCCGGATACGGCCCGGGCGGCGGGAGAGAACGACGATTTGCTGGCCGAGGCGGACGGCTTCCGACAGCGTGTGGGTGACGTAGACGGTGGTGACGCCGGAGCGGGCGATGAGGTCGGAAAATTCTTCCAGCAGCAGCGCGCGGGTTTGCGCGTCCAGCGCCGAGAGGGGTTCGTCCATCAGCAGCACCGCCGGGCGGACGGCCAGCGCGCGGGCGATGCCGAGGCGTTGGCGCATGCCGCCGGAGAGTTGCTTGGGCCAGGCGGCGGCGAACGGGGCGAGGCCGGTGAGTGCCAGCACCTCGGCAATGCGGGCCTGGCGGGCGGCGCGGGAGAGGCGGCTGCCTTCCAGCACCAGGGAAATGTTGCCGGCAACGCTGCGCCAGGGCAGCAGGGCGAAATCCTGGAACACGTAGGTGAGCGGGTTGAGGCAGTCCGCCGCAACCGGGCCGGCCATGCGGACTTGCCCGGCGCTGGGGTGCAGCATGCCGCCGAGGATGGCAAGCAAGGTGGATTTGCCGCAGCCGGACGGGCCGACCAGCACCGTGACCTGCCCGGCGGGGATGGTCAGAGTGATGCCGTCAAGCACCGGCAGGGCGGGGTAGGCGTGGCTGACCGCCTCGACCGACAGGGTGACGGCGGAACGTAAGGTCATCGCTGCGGCAGGAAGCGGGTGTCGATGATATTGTCCGGGTTGATCTGGCCTTTGACCATGCCTTGGGCGGAGAACCAGGCGAGTTGGGTGCGGACATCGGTGACATCGAGCGCCGCGCCGTCATCGTACCAGCCGAGGCCGGCTTTGATTTTGCTGGCGGCGGCAGGGTCGCCGACGAAGACGAATTGGGTGATGTCGGCTATGGCGGCATCGGTCGCGGCATCAAAGATCGGTTTGCCGGCCGGATCGAGGCGGAGGAAAGCGGCGCGGTAGGCGGCGACGCCGCGTTGGTAGACCTGGCAGAATTTCCGCAGATCCTCGGCGCGCTTGTCGACCATTGCGGCGGCGGCGAACAAGGCGGTGATCTGGTAGGGCACGTGGTCCCCGACCCAGCCAATGATTTTCGCCTCCCCCGCCGCTTCCAGCGGGCGGGCCATGGAGGCGATGGCCATGGTGGCATCGACCTGGCCGGAGCGGACGGCGGCGACCATGTTGGGCACTTGTTGCAAGGGCCGCAGGGCGATGGATTTGAGGTCGAATTTCTGTTCGGCCGCCAACTGGCCGAGCATGTAGTGGAAGGAGGAGCCGAACTGGGTGATGCCGAACGAATGGCCACCGAGTTTGTCCAGCGAGGTGAGGCCGGCATCGTAGGCGGCTTTGGAGACCAGCACGGCGGTGAGGTCGAAGCCCTTTTGCTCGTGCAGGGCGCCACCGATGACTTTCAATTCCCCCTTGCCGGCGAGGGCGAAGAAGCCGCCGGTCAGCGCGGTGACGCCGACATCGGTATCGCCGGCGACGGCGGCGGCGGCGATGGGTTGGGCGGCTTCGAAGAAGTGAAACTCCACTGGGACGCCGGCTTCGGCGAACCAGCCGCGATTTTGCGCGATGTAGAATGGCGCCGGGGAGGCGGTACGCAGCAGGCCGAGCCGGATGGGGGGCGCGGCGCGTGCGGTGCTGGCCAGCGATGCGGCGGCAAGTGCCAGGGTGCTGCGGCGGGAGAGGTTCATGGCAGGAGTCCGGTTAAGGGGATGCCGTATTCGGCCAGTATTTCGGTGCTGTGTTGGCCGTTGCGGGGGGCTGGGGTCAAGGCGGCTTCGGTGCTGGGCAGGGCACCGGGGGTGCGGGGCATGCGCAGTTCCCCGAGGCCGGGTTGCTGAAGCACGCTGGCGCCACCGACGGCGAGGACGTGCGGATCGGCGTACCAGTCCTGGTAGGTGGTGACCGCATCGCAGATCACATCGGCGGCGCGCAGGCGTTCGAGCCAGACGGCCGTGGTTTCGCGGGCCATGATGTCTCGGATGATGCCGACCAGTTCCGCCTCGTGCGCCGCGCGCTGCGGGAAGGTGGCAAAGCGCGGTTCGGCGGGCAGATCCGGGCGGTTAAGCGCGGCGCACCAGCGGACGAATTGGGCTTCGTTGACGATGGCGACCACCACCCAGCCATCGCTGGTTTGGTAGCTGCCGGCGGGGGCATTGAGGGCCGGGACAGCGCCGTGTTCGAGCCAGGCCTCCGGGCTGCGATGCCCGATGAAGGCGGCGGCGGAGGCCATGAGGCTGACATCGATCCAGCGACCAAGGCCAGTATCGCGGCGCGCATACAGCGCGGTGGCGACGGATTGGTAGGCATAAAGGCCAGTGGCGACATCGCAGACCAGAATCGGGGCGCGATGGGGGACGTCATCCGGGCCGCGATTGGCGTTGATGAGGCCGGAAAACGCCTGGGCGGCGGCGTCGGTCACCGGGCGTTGGGAATAGGGGCCGGTTTGGCCGAAGCCGCTGATGCTGAGCATGATCAGCTTGGGGTTCAGGTCTTTCAGCGAGTCGTAGCCGATGCCGAGGCGGGCGGCGACGCCAGGGCGGAAGCCTTCGATCAGCACATCCGCTTGTTCGGCGAGACGACGCAGAGCCGCGCGGCCGGCATCGGTTTTCAGGTCCAGGGTCAGGCCGCGCTTGCCGCGGTTGAAGGTGAGCGACATCGCCGAGTGCTGACCGCCATCGTATTTGCCGCCGAGGCTGCGGGCCCAATCGCCTTCAGGCGGTTCGACTTTCACCACATCGGCGCCGTAGAGCGCGAGCAGCATGCCGCAATAGGGCGAAGCGACGCCTTGGCCGAGGTCCAGCACCTTCAGCCCGCGATAGGGGAATTCGTGGCTCATCGCTGCTCTCCCGGCCAATGGGTGTCTTGTTTCGCGCGCCGTTGGGTTCTGTGCAAGAGTGACGAGAGGGAGACGGGCCGATGACAGCGACGGATGAGCGGGGTTGGGACGCGGTGGCGGAGTGGTATCACGGGTATTTTACCGGGATGGTGCTGTCGGCCATCGGGCGGCGTAGTGCGCGGGCGGCGGCCGACCTGGTGTTCGCCGTCTTTCGCCGCCAGCATCGGGAAATGTTTCTTCCCGGATTGAAAAAGCTCGGGCTTGATGGGCTGCCGCCGGCGGTGGCGGCGGCGCAATACCATTACCTCTCGAACGCGATCGGTGGCGTTTCGGTTGAGTACGCCTATGAAAGCGACCGCAAGGCCTGGGTGCGCTATCCGCCGCCGCGTTGGATGTGGCAGGGGACGGCGATTTGCGCAGTGCCGGGCGAGGTGTCGCGCGCCATGCTGAACGCCTGGCATGGTGAAAACGGTGCGACCTTGGGCCACCCCAACGTCGGCATGGTGTGCACCGGGCAGACGGTGGAGGGCGATCCGGGGCTGGAGGGGTATTTCCTGGAGTATGATGCGCCGTTGGCGCCCGAGGATCGGGTGCGCTTCGCCCGGCATGAAACGATGCCGGACTTCGATCCGGCGCGTGCACCGGTGTTGCCGGCCGATTGGACGCGGACGCGGCAGCGCAAAGCCCACCGCAATTACGCCATTGCCTATGTTCGTACCGCGATACCGGCAGCGATCCAACTATGGGGCGCCGATGAAGCGGTGGCACTGCTGGGACTGACCGGGCGGTTGGTGGGGATGCAGCTATATCACCAGACGGCTGCCGGGCTGGGGGTGGCGTCGTCCGGCGGGGCGGAGGGGTTCGCGGCGTTTCTGCACGCATTGGCGTTGGCGCAAGGCGACACGGCCGAGCGGTCTGGCACGACGGTGCGCCAAAGCAGTTGGCAGTCCATGCGTGGGGTTGCCGACCTGCATCCGGCGGCGTTTGTGTGCTGGAACGCGCTACTGGAGGGTGCGTTGGCGGCGCATGATCGGCGATTGCAGCTTGAGGTAACCGGGCGGCTGGACCTCGGGGACCCGGCTTTTGTCTGGCAGATCGGGCCGAAGCGGAGAATCGCGTAACGGCGGGTCTCGGATTGGCGCGAGGTGGCTCGGATTGGCGGGCGGGTTACGCCTTGGTCGAGCCGTTGGCGGGCGCCAGTGCCGCCAGCACGGCGGCGGTGTTAAGCGCTTCGACCGCGGCGCGCTGGTCTGCGGTCTCCACTGCTTCGGGGTGATATTGCGCCCGCACCCAACCGATCGGGTCCGGTTGGCCGGCGAGTTTGGCCAAGGCGGCGATCATCATGCCGGTGCGGCCGATGCCGGCGCGGCAGCCGATATAGGCGGGCAGGTCTGGCTGGGCTTGCATGGCGTTGAGGAGTGCGACCAGCCCGGCGATAAGAACCGGCTGCGTGGGGGCGTGAAAATCCGCGATGGGCAAAGTCAACGGAGCCAAGGCGGCTTGCGACGAGCGCATTTCCAGGCAGAGGCCGATGGCGGGCGGGCGCCAGTCATCGAACGGGCCGCCTTGGATGCGACGATCGCGACCGAGCAGATGGAGCACGACTTCGCCGTTCATGCCGGCGGCAGCTTGATGCCTTCAGCGGCGAAGGTGGCTTGCACCGCCGGGCGGGCGGCGATGCGGGCGGCGAATTGGCGCAGGGCCGGGAGGTCGAGCGCTGGCGGGGTGAGGCCGTAGCCCCAATAGGCGAGCATGAAAAGATAGAGATCCGCGATGGAGGCCGTATCCCCGAGCAGATACGGGCGATCGGCTAATTCCTGCGCGATATGGGCGAAGATCGCGGCAATACGCCGTCCCATCGCGGCCTTGACAGCTGGGGCGCCGTTGAGATCATCGGTAAAACGCTGGGGGTAGAACCACAGCATCATCTCCGCTTGCAGCGTGTTGGTGAGGTAGATCAGCCATTTGTAGAGCTGCGCCCGTTGCGGACTGCCCAAGGCAGGCGACCAGCCGGCTTCGGGGTGGCGGTCGGCCAGATGCAGCATGATGGCCGCGGATTCGTAGAGCACCAGATCGTCATCGACCAGCACCGGGATGCGTCCGTGCGGGTTGAGACGGAGATAGTCGGGGCTGTGTTGAGCGTCCGCCTTGCGATCCACCAAAGCAAGATTGAACGGAACCTCCAGTTCGCGCAGCAACATGTGCGGCGCGAGGCTGGCGTTATCCGGGAAGTAGTAGAGGGTGTAGGCCACGCTAGGTCGGCTCGATTTCCATTTCGCCGAGATAGGCCTGCTTGATCATTTCATTTTCGCGCAGCTCCTGCGCGGTGCCGGACAGCACCACCACGCCGGATTGCAGCACATAACCACGATGGGCGATGGACAGCGCCATGTTGGCGTTCTGCTCGACCATGAAGATCGACACGCCTTGCCGGTTGATGGTTTGGATCGTGTCAAACACCAATTCCACGAACAGCGGCGACAGGCCCATCGACGGTTCATCCATGCAGATCAGCTTCGGCCGCGCCATCAGCGCCCGACCGATTGCCACCATCTGCTGCTCGCCGCCCGATAGGGTGCCGGAAAGTTGGTTGCGCCGCTCCTTCACGCGCGGAAACAGGCTGTAGACGCGCTCGATATCTTCCTCGAACTGCGCCCCGCGTGGCTGGGTGTAGGCGCCCATTTCCAGGTTTTCGTATACCGTCATGCGCGGGAAGAGCCGCCGGGCTTCCAGCACCGGGGCGATGCCACGGCGCACCCGTTCGGAGGTGGCGAGCGTGTTGATCTCTTGCCCTTCATAGGTGACGGTGCCGCGGGCGGCGCGAACCACGCCCATGATGGTCTTCATGGTGGTGGATTTGCCGCAGGCATTACCGCCGAGCAGGCTGATGATTTCGCCCTTGCCGATGGTGTAGTCCACATCCTTCAGGACATGCAGGTCACCGTAATAGGTGTTGATGCCCTTGAATTCGAGCAATGGGGTTTCGACCATGCTAGTGTCCTCCCGAGCGGCCGAGATAGGCGCGCAGCACTTCTTCGTCTTTTCGCACGTCGTCCGGCAGGCCCTCGGCGATTTTGTCGCCGTGGTCGAGCACGATGACGTTGTCCGCGAGGCGGGTCACCACGTCCAACTTGTGTTCGATGAGCAAGATGGTCAGGCCGAGATCGTGCAGACTTTTGATCTGCTCAGCCAGTTCCAGCGATTCGGCAGGGTTCATGCCGGCGGTCGGTTCATCAAGCAGCAGGATTTTCGGACGCGACGCCAGCGCACGGGCGATTTCCACCCGGCGACGGTTGGCGTAGCTGAGCCCGCTGACGGTTTGATCCAGGCGCGGGGTCAGGCGGTTGGAGAACATCGCGGCGATGTCCTTGGCCCACTGCACGGCAGTGTTTTCTTCCCGCACCACGCTTGGCGGACGGATCACCGCGCCGAACGGCCCGGTTTTCAACCGCGCATGCTCGCCGATCAGGATGTTTTCCAGCACGTTGAGGTTGGGAAAGAGGCGGATGTTCTGGAAGGTGCGGGCAACGCCGGCTTCCAGCACCTTGTGCGGAGCGAGGCCGAGCAGCTCCACGCCCTTGAAGCTGATCGAGCCGCTATCGGCTTCCACCAGACCGGTGATGACGTTGAACAGAGTGGATTTGCCCGACCCGTTCGGCCCGATCACCGCGACAACGCCGCCATCAGGGACGGTGAGGCTGACTTTGTTGAGCGCCACCAGGCCGCCGAACTTCACCACCACGTCCTTAATCACCAGCGCATCGCCGGTGCCGGGCGCCCAGCGGCCGATTTTATCCAGGCCGACGAAGCCGCCACGCACCACGCTCGCGGTTTGTTGCTGCATGGTCAGCGGGGCGACTTTGCGCACCGCCGGGATCAGACCCTGGCGGCGGAACAGCATCATCAGCACCAGGATGACGCCGAAGATCAGCTGGGTCCACTGCACCATGTCGACGGTTTGCAGGAAGCCGATACCAGTGAGTTTGCCCAGGCTGTGCAGCCATTCCGAGGATTGCGGCAGGAACCAGGTTTGCATGAGTTGCAGCAGCACCGCGCCGACGACCACACCCCAGACACTGCCCATGCCGCCGAGCACGACCATCACCAACAGCATCGACGAGACGGCCGAGTTGAACATTTCCGGCGTCGCGGTTTGCAGCTTGGCGACGAAGAACACGCCGGTCATGCCGGCGAAGGCGGCGCCCATGGCGAAGGCGAGCAGCTTGTAGTTGACCAGCGAAATACCCATCGCGCTGGCCGCGGTTTCATCCTCGCGGATCGCCATCCAGGCGCGGCCGATGCGGCTGCCGCGCAGGCGGAAGGAGACGAAAACCAGGAAGGCCACCAACAAGAGGCCAACGTAGTAATACGGCTCCGAATGCACGCCGAAGCGATAGCCGAACAGTTTAGGGCCTTGCACGCCGTTCAACCCGGCGGCGCCGTTGGTCAGGCTTTCCATGTTGCGGGCGCAAATCTGCACGATTTCGCCAAAGCCCAGGGTGACGATGGCAAGGTAATCGCCACGCAGACGGAGCACGGGGAAGCCGAACAGCATACCGAAAAAGGCAGCGATGACGCCGCCGGTGGGGAGCGCCAGCCAGAAGGAGAGGGTGAAGTGGACTAGGTCCGGGCCACCCTGGTTCAGCTTTTCCACCAGGCCGACATAGGCGAGCGGCGCCCAGGCATCCGACCAGACCGGCATGACCTGGAAGCTGGTGAAAATCCCATAGTAGTAGGCGCCAATGGCGAAGAAGGCGGCGTAGCCGAGATCGAGCAGGCCGGCGAAGCCGACGACAATGTTCAGCCCAAGGGCCAAAGTGGCGTAGGACATCGCGTTCGCGAGGCTGTCGAGGTCGCCGTCATCGGTCCAGAACTTCGGCAGCAGCGCGAAGAAGATGAAGGCAATAATCGTCAGTAGCAGGCTGCGCTGCTTGTGCGTCAGCGCCGCCGACGGATGCGCGGCAGTGGTGGTGTTCATGAGTGCCGCTCCTTCAGGACTTATTCGGCGCGAGGCGCCCGAGCAGCCCCGCCGGACGGAAGACCAGCACCAGAACCAGGATGCCGAAGATGACCACATCGGACCAGGCGGTGCCGACCAACTGGCCGCTCGCCGATTCAATCAGCCCGATCAGCACGCCGCCGAGCATGGCGCCGGGCACGTTGCCGATGCCGCCGAGCACCGCAGCGGTGAAGGCGCGCAGGCCGGAGGCGAAGCCGATATCAACCTTGGCCAGGTTATAATAGAGGCCGAAAATCATCCCCGAGGCACCGGCGAGCGCGGAGCCGAGGAAGAAGGCGCTCATCACCACCTGATCGACCTCGACGCCCATCATGCGGGCGGCTTCCGGGTCTTGCGCGGTGGCACGCATGGCCTTGCCGAGTTTGGTGTAGGTGACGAAATACGTGAGCCCGCCCATGAGGATCAGCGCGATCACCCAGATCAGAATTTCCCGCAGGCGCAGCACCGCGCCGCCAATTTCCCAGGTGATGGGAGGCAGCGGGTTGGGGAAGTTCTTCGAGTCCGTGCCGATGGTCAGCAGGATGACGTTGAACAGGATATACGAGACGCCGATGGTGGTGATCATCGCGGCTGGCCCCTTGACGCTGCGCAAGGGGCGCAACAGGAACCGTTCGATCCCAACACCGATAAAGCCGCATACCGTCATCGAGACGATGAAGGCGACCAGCAACACGCCGATCAGTGGAAGCCCGGTCAGGATTGTCTCCTGACCGTGCAGTCCGAACGCTTGCAACGTCAACATGGCGATCATCGCGCCGACCATGAAGACGTTGAAGTGGGAGAAGTTAATCAACTCCATGATGCCGTAGACGAGGGTGAACCCCAAAGCGAGCAACGAATACATTGCCCCGAGACTCAGACCGTTGATGGCCTGCTGAAGAAAAAGATCGCCGGCCGTCATCGACTTGCCCTCGCTACGTACATCTGGATCACATCAGGCCATCGGCGCCACGCCAATGTACTTGTATTGGCCTTCCGTATCATCGAGGGCCTTAGTGGTGTCCTTCTTGATTTGGAAGACGCTGATGACCTTGTTCTTCATATCGCCATTTTCGTCGAATTCAACGGTGCCGATCAGGCTGCCCTTGAGCGAGACGGTCTGGATGGCGGCCTGCATGGCGTCGCGGGTGGGCTCCTTGCCGGCGGCAACCAGGTTCTTCGCGGCCTGGATAATCACCTGGGCGCCGGTGTAGCATGTCACCGCGTAATCGTCCGGGTGAGTGCCGAAGCGCTGGAAGAAGCGGGTGGTGAACACTTCCGCCGATTTGTCTTCGGTGACGTGCGGCGAGGCCTGGGTGGCATACCAGCCATCAACGGCCGGGAAGCCAGCGCCCTTCAGCAGGTCGGTCGAGTAGACGCCATCGCCGCCCGCCTTGATGACGTTCGGGATGATTTCGTACGACTGCTTGGCGAGTTTCACGCCCGCCTGGCCAACGCCGCCGTAATACATCGCATCCGGCGCCAGCGCCTTGATCTTGGTGAGCACGGACGCGTAGTCCGCCGCTTTCGGGTCCAGACGGTCGCGGCCGAGCACTTTTACCCCGAGCTTTTCGATCTGGCCCTGGAAGGCATCGGCGAGACCGACGCCGTAGGCGCCGCTGTCGTCGAGGATGTAGACCGATTTGATCTTCAGGGTTTTGGCCATGTAGTTGGCCATGTTCGGGCCCTGGAAGGCATCGGTGGCGACGGTGCGGAAGTAGATCGCCTTGCCGGCCGGCCGATACTGGGCGGCGAATTTCGGGTTGGTGATGTCCGGGTTGGTTGACGACGGGGTGATGATGGCGAGATTGCCCTCGCTCAGGATCGGCGCCATCGCCTTGCCGGCGCCCGACATTTGCGGGCCCAGGGCCGCGACGAACCCTTTGTCCGACACCATTTTTTTGGCGTTGGTAGCGGCCTGGGCCGGATCGTACTGGCCGGCGGTGGCGGTGCCATCGTCGAACTTCACGTATTCGAACTTATAGCCCTTGATGGCGTTGGTCGCATTGGCGTCATCGAACGCCAGGATCGCGCCATTGGCCACGCGGGTGGCGGATTCGGCGTCAGCGCCGGTGAACGACATGTTCAGCCCGACCTTGATCGATTTGTCGGCGGCCAGGGCACCCTGCGATACCCCAACCGTTGCAGTTGCCGCCAATCCGGCGGCGGCCTTAAAGGCATTACGACGCGTAAGCATGCAAGAAACTCCCCTGTTACGCCTTGGTTTGCGTAAGTGCACGGATCATCGCCGACCGGTCTGACCGGCGATGTGCGACATGCTCATGACATGTCGGTAGAGCAAGCCTGCCCTACCAGCAGGGCGGAGGCAAGCACCCCTCGCAACATCGTGCTAGAAGCCGCGCATGGCCCCTCCCCTTCTCGCACTGCAAAACATCCAAGCCACCTTTGGCGGCACCCCTCTTTTACGCGGCGCGGAGCTTTCCGTTGGCGCGGGGGAACGGGTTTGCCTTGTCGGCCGCAACGGTTCCGGCAAATCCACACTGCTGAAAATCGCCGCCGGACTGCTGCCCGCTGACGGTGGCAGCGTGTTCGTGCAACCCGGCGCGACCTTACGGTATTTGCCGCAGGAGCCGGATCTGGCCGGGCATGCCAACACGCTCGCTTATGTCGAGTCGGGGCTTGGGCCGGGCGATGATCCCTATCGCGCCCGCTATCTGCTGGAACAGCTCGGGCTGGTCGGCGATGAGGAGCCCGGACGCCTGTCCGGCGGGGAGGCGCGGCGGGCGGCGTTGGCGCGGGTGCTGGCGCCATCACCGGATATTTTGCTGCTCGATGAGCCGACCAACCATCTCGATTTGCCCGCCATCGCCTGGCTGGAGCAGGAACTGGCCAGCTTACGGGCGGCGATTGTGCTGATCAGTCATGATCGACGGCTGTTGGAATCGATCGGGCGCTCGATTGTGTGGATCGATCGTGGCGCAGCGCGGCGGCTGGATCGCGGCTTCGCCCATTTCGAGACGTGGCGTGATGAGGTGCTGGAGCAGGAAGAGCGCGACCAGCACAAGCTGACCCGCAAGCTGGTGATGGAGGAGGATTGGTTGCGCTATGGCGTGACCGCGCGGCGCAAGCGCAACGTGAAGCGGCTCGGCGATTTGCATGCGCTGCGGACGAAAATTCGCCAGACCCGCGGCCCGGCTGGGGGCGTGAAGCTGGTGGCCGGTGACAGCGATGTATCCGGCCGGTTGGTGGCGGTGGCGGAGAACATCACCAAGTCCTTCGGCGAGCGGCAGGTGATCCGCAGCCTGTCCACCCGGGTGCTGCGCGGGGACCGGTTGGGGATTATCGGGCCGAACGGCGCGGGCAAAACCACGCTGCTGAAAATCCTGACCGGGGAATTGGCCCCTGATGGCGGCGAGATCAGCATCGGCGCCGGGTTGCAGCGGGTGACGCTGAGCCAGGGGCGCGACACGCTGGATCCGCGCAACCGGCTGGCCGATACGCTGACCGGCGGCGGCGATACGGTCGACGTGAACGGCCAGCGACGGCATGTGATTGGCTACATGAAGGACTTTTTGTTTACGCCCGAACAGGCGCGCACCCCGGTGGGGGTGCTCTCCGGCGGTGAGCGGGGCCGGTTGGCGTTGGCGGTGGCGCTGGCGCAGCCCAGCAATTTGCTGGTGCTGGACGAACCGACCAACGACCTCGACCTGGAAACGCTGGAGTTGTTGCAGGAATTATTGGCCGATTATCCCGGCACGGTGATCCTGGTGAGCCATGATCGTGACTTCCTCGACCGGGTGGCGACCAATGTGCTGCACTCCGAGGGGGACGGGCACTGGACCGAATATGCCGGCGGGTATTCCGATATGCTGGCGCAGCGCCGGGCGCCGGCGGAGATTGCGGCGCCGGAAACCAAGGGACGCGCGGCGCCAAGCGCGCTGCCGAATATCACCGCACCGAGCAGCGGCAAGAAATTGTCGTTCAAAGACAAGCACGCATTGGCCACCTTGCCCGGCCAGATCGAGGCATTGCAGACGGAGATTGCCGGGCTGAACAAAAAATTGGCCGACCCGGACTTGTATCGCACCAACCCGGCGCTGTTCGCCAAGACCAGTGCCGCGTTGACCAAGGCGGAAGGCGCGTTGGTGGATGCGGAGGAACGTTGGTTGGAGTTGGAGTTGATGCGGGAAGCGGTTGAGGCAAGGTAGGGGCGAGATGCGTTGCCGTTGGCGCAGGCCAACGGCAACACTATGCGAACGTTTTTTGCTGTTCTTCAAAAAAGCAGCCCTGTTTTGCGCCCTTATGGCACCAAGGTTTTATCCTGCACCGTGGTATCCTGCCCCCGCACCGGATGGGCAATCGCATCGGCGAGGCTGCGCGCACCGGCCCATTCCGCTGGTGGGCGGGTGATGCCGTCGCTACCGACCTGATCCAGCCCCCAGTAAATTTCCAACCGGTGGCCGTCGGGGTCACGGAATTCGACCGCGATCTGCACCCCGGCGCGGCGGCGGCCTTCGAAGTCGATCACGGCGCCGTGGGCGCGCAGATGGTCGCGGGCGCGGATGACATCGTCCAGGCTGGGCACCTCAAAGGCGACGTGGTGGAGTTCGGCGCCGGAGGACGGGATCGGGGCGCCACCGACGAGGGCGACGCCGTGATGGTCCGGGTTGCAGCGCATGAACACCATGCCGCCGGGCATCATGTCCAGGCCGTAAACGTCGGAAATCTCGAAGCCCAGCACTTCGGTGTAAAATTTGGCCGAGCGGGCGAGATCGGTGACGTGCAGCACGACGTGGCCGATTTTTCCGATGCGGAACGGCATGCCCTGCGGGCGCTTGAGACTGGCAATATCGGTCATCACTGGTTCCCCCGGTTAGTGGACGCGTTGCAGAAGCGGGCAGCGCCGGATACCGTCTTAGCAAAATATGAGGAGATGCCCCAAATGCCGCGCACCGTTGCCCGCCTGCTGGCCGAGAGCCTGGATGCCCATGACATCGACCTGCTGTATTGTGTGCCGGGAGAAAGCTATCTCGGGCTGACCGACGCGCTGAATGACATGAACCGCATCAAGCTGATCGTGTGTCGGCACGAGGCAGGCGCGGCGTTTATGGCGGTGGCGGATGGGCGGATGCGCGACCGGGCCGGGGTGTGCGTGGTGTCGCGCGGGCCTGGCCTGTCTAACGCCATGGTGGCACTGCACACCGCCTTCCATGACGCGACGCCGATGGTGATTTTGATCGGCCAGGTGGAGCGCAAGGATTTCGGCCGGCTGGCGTTGCAGGAGCAGAATTATTCCCGGCTGCTGTCCGATGTGACCAAGCTGGTGATTGAGGTCAACGAGCCGGAGATGGCCAGTGAGGCGTTGGCGCGGGCGTTTCATGTCGCTGAATCCGGCACGCCGGGGCCGGTGGCGGTGGTGTTGCCGGAGGATATTTTCGCCGAGCCGACCGATGCCGCCCTCGATCAGCCGCGCCCGCGCGCCTATGCCGGTGCCCGGCCGGAGGATATCGAGCAGCTTGCCGCCATGTTGAACGCGGCTGAGCGGCCGTTGATCTGGGTGGGTGGGGCGCTGGCCGGGGATGGTGTGTCCGACGAGTTGGCCCGGTTGGCGGAGCGTTGGGTGTTGCCGGTGAGCCCGACGCATCGCCGGCCGCATTTGTTCGATAGCCAGCATCCGAATTACGCCGGCTATATGGGCATTCGGGTGCCGAAGCCGCAGTTGGATGAGGTCAAGCAGGCGGACCTGCTGGTGGCGTTGGGCGAGCGGCTGACGGATACGGTCAGCCAGTCCTACAGCTTCCCGCGCGCACCGCAGCCGCAATTGCCGCTGGTGCATGTGTGGCCGGATGCCAATGAGGTCGGCCGCGTGTTCCGGCCGGATTTGGCGATGGCCGCCGATCCGCGGGCGGTCATCCGCGCCTTGCTCGGCCGACCGATCCCGGCGGATGCGGCGAAGCGAAAGCCGTGGGTGGAGCGTCTGAACCAACTGCATCGGGCGGCGATGGCACCGCATTACGACAGCATGGCCGACGGGGTGAACTTCGCCGCGGTGGCCATCGAGATTGGCAAACATCTGGCGCCGAATGCGGCGGTCACATCGGATGCCGGCAATTTCTCCTCGTTCATCCACCGCTATATTCCCTTCAAGCCCGGGCAGATTTTCCTGTCCTCGGTGGTCGGCGCGATGGGGGCCGGGGTGCCGATGGCGGTGGCGGCGGCGTTGCGGCGGCCGGGGCAGCAGGCGGTGTGCTTTGTCGGCGATGGCGGGGCGTTGATGACGGGCAACGAGTTGGCGACCGCGCGGGCGTATGGGGTGAACCCGATTATCGTGATTTCCGACAACAGCATGTACGGCACGATCGGTATGCATCATGAAATGCGCTACCCCGGTCGGCCCTATGCCAATGCCACGAGCCTGACCAATCCGAACTTCGCCGCCTGGGCGGAGGCGTTCGGCGCGCGTGGCATGACGATTGCCGAGGAAGGCGAAATTCCGGGGGTGATTGCCGAGGCGTTCGCCACCCGCACCCGGCCGGTGGTGATCCATGTGCACAGTTCCGCCACGCAGATGAGCGCGTGGCGGAAGCGGAATTAGGGCGTGATGATACCCTAGTCGTTGCTGCCCTGGATCGCGGCGATCACGGCGGCGGTCACGTCTGTGGTGCGGGCCTGGCCGCCGAGGTCTGGGGTGTGATAACGCCGGTCGGCGGTGACTTTCTCAATCGCCTGCATCAGCCGGCTGGCGGCGGCGCCTTCGCCGATGTGGTCGAGCAGCATCACCGCTGACCAGAACGTGCCGACCGGGTTGGCGATGCCCTTGCCCATGATGTCGAACGCCGAGCCGTGGATTGGCTCGAACATCGAAGGGAAATCGCCTTCCGGGTTGATGTTGCCGGTGGGGGCGATGCCGAGCGAGCCGGCCAGGGCGGCCGCAAGGTCGGACAGGATATCGGCGTGCAGGTTGGTGGCGACGATGGTGTCGATGGTTTCGGGCTTGATGACCATGCGCATGGTCATCGCATCGACCAGCATTTTATCCCAGGCGACGTCCGGGAATTCGGTCGCGACTTCGGCGGCGATTTCGTCCCACATGACCATTGCGTGGCGTTGCGCGTTGGATTTGGTGACCACGGTCAGCAGTTTGCGCGGGCGTGAGCGAGCGAGCTTGAAGGCATAGCGCAGGATGCGTTGCACTCCGGCGCGGGTCATCACCGAAACATCGGTGGCGACCTCGATCGGCAGGCCCTGATGCACGCGGCCACCGACGCCGGAATATTCGCCCTCCGAATTCTCACGCACGATCACCCAGTCCAGCTCCTTGCCGGACACGTTGCGCAACGGCGAGGTGATGCCGGGCAGGATGCGGGTCGGGCGGACGTTGGCGTATTGGTCGAACGGTTGGCAGATCGCCAGTCGCAAGCCCCAGAGGGTTATGTGGTCGGGGATATCGGGATGGCCGGCGGAGCCAAACAAAATCGCGTCGTGATGGCGGATTTGGGCGCGGCCATCTTCCGGCATCATGCGGCCATGGCGCTGGTAGTAATCGCCGCCCCAGTCGAAATGATCGACCTGGAAGGCGAAATTGCCGTCGCGGGCGGCCAGCGCGTGCAGCACCTCCACCCCCGCCGAGATGACTTCGGTGCCGATGCCGTCACCGGGGATGGCGGCAATTTTGTAGGTTTTCAAGGCAGATTCTCCGCAACGACTGGCGCCCCGCCGATCGGTCGGCGCGGGCGCGACCATCCCCACCCGCGCCGACCGCGCCAAGCGCACGGTTAGCCGCCGGCAGCGCGGCGGCTGGCGATGGCGGCACCGGCGACCAGGGAGGCGAACTTGGTCCAGACGATTTCCGGATCGACCACGCCGAAGCCGGCGAAGGTTGAAAAGCCGCAATCGGTGCCGGCCATGACGCGCTCCGGCCCGACGGCGGCGACGTAGCGTTCCAGTCGCTGGGCGATCAGTTCGGGGTGTTCGACGAAGTTGGTGGTCGAATCGAGGCAGCCCGGGATCAGCACCAGATCGTCCGGCAATTTGGCTTCGCGCCAAACCGTCCATTCATGCGCGTGACGGGGATTGGCGCCTTCGAACAGCAATGCACCCGGTTTGGCCTTGAGCAATTCCGGCAACACCGCGCCGAGCGAAATATCGCGGGTGTGCGGGCCTTCGTAGTTGCCCCAGCAGATATGCAGCCGCACCCGGTCACGCGGGACATTGCGCAGGGCGCCGTTCAGCGCCTCAATATGCACCGCCATGCGGCGCAGGAAGCCGGCCTCGTCGAGATCCTGGTACATCATATGCCGGCCGAGGCCCAAATCGGGCGCGTCGATCTGCAGGATCAGGCCGGAGGCGACGATGGCCTCGTATTCCGCCCGCATGCCCTCGGCGAGGTCGAACAGATAGTCATCAAGTTTAGCGTGGTAGTCCGAGGGTTGAAACAGCGCGATCACGCCGGGGCTGGCGGCGTTCATGAAGCCTTCCGTGTAGCCGGCGGCGGCCATGGCGGCCTGCATCGCGGCGATATCTTTCTGCAATGGCGCCATCGACTTCACCGTGATCGGGCCGACGCAGCGCGGGCGGCGATAGGACGGGGTGCCGCCGGCTTTGGCCAACCGCTCCAGAAAGCCCGGGAAATCGGCCAGATCCTGCGGCGGCGAGCGCGGGCTGTCGCCGTCGAAGCCGGTCAGGCGGTCTTTGATGTAGGTGGCGTAGGAAATCTTCGAGGTCTCGCCGTCCGACGGAATGTCGATGCCGACCTGGCGCTGGCGCGCGAGGATGGCCGCGGCGCCTTCGGTCATGATGCGGTCGTAGCTGGCCGGATCAAACGGCAGGCCTTTTTCGTGGCCGAACAGCAGGTCGGCGACCAAAGCGGTGCGCGGCAGGGAGCCGACATGGGTGGTGCGGATACGTGTCATGATATTAGCCCGTCTTCAGGATGATCTGTTTCCAGATCGCGGTTTCATCGATCAGCACCCATTCGCGGCGAATGCCCCAGGGGCCGAATTCGGCTTGCGATATGCCCATGATATGCACCTCCGCGCCGGTGGGCACGCCGAAGCCGCCCCAGCCGGTGTGGCGGCCGGTGAGCGACCAGCGCAAGGCGGCGCGGGGCGGCATCATCGGGTCCTCCCGGCCGATCTGGTGGTGGATGGCGAAGGTCGCATCCGGGAAGGCGGCACGCAGGTTGAGCCAGAAATGGTCGGCGTCGCCATGGCTGTAGCCGGTCAGTCCGCCTGGCATTTCGATTTGCAGGGCGCGGTCATAGACCTTGGGAATGACGGCGAGGTCGGCCGCCATGATGCGGCTGAGCACATCGGCGTATTCGACGCCAAGCGGATGATCGTTGCCGCGCCCGTGATAGCCGCCATCGATATCCATCGCCGGGGTAAAAGGCCGCACGCAGCGTTCCGGCCCGCCCTCCTTCTCGATCAGGCCGGCGGCGTAGGTTTTCGGGTCCCACCCCATTTGCCGGACGATGGCGCCTTGGTCGCGGACCAGCCACTCGTCGTAGATATGATCGTCGCGCGCCGCGCAGTCCGCCATGATGCGGTATTTCAGCTTTTTGCCGGTGGCCGGGCCATAGGCACCGTCGGCGAGGTGGGTGGCGGTGCACATCAGCCGGTGCGAGGAGAGGAAGCCGCCTTCGGCCGCTGGGCACCAGATGACGTCCTCACCAAGCAAAATCCGATCCGGGAACTCCGCCAGGGTGGCCATGGTGGCGGCGATGACCCCACCATTGCCGTGCACAAGGGCAGCGGGCGAGCGGACCGGAATGGTTTTGTGGTAGCGATGGGTGAGCGAACCGATATTGCGGTCCTCCCAGATCTCCTTGGTGATGCCGATAATGAAGTCCGCGGGGTCTTTCCATTTCGGATCGAAGCCGGTCATGCTCATGTTTGGGGCTCCCGGCTGGCAGCGGGGGCTGGCAGGCCTGCCAGCGCCTCGAAGGTTTCAAAAATGGCATAGATTTCCCGCTTGCCGTCGCCACGGGCCTGGGCCATCGCCATCATCTGCCGGGCCATGCCGGCCAGCGGCAGCGGGGCGGCGCCCTGGCGAGCGGCGTCCAGGATGAGGTCCATGTCTTTGGCGGCGGTATCGATATCCGATGGCGGGGCGGCGAAGGCGCGGGCTTTCAGCACCGGCGCCTTGAGGGTGAGTTGGCGGGAGCCGAGCGGGCCGGCTTCCAGCACATCGACCATGGTGGCGAGGTCCAGCCCGCCACGCTCGCCGAAGGCCAGCGCCTCCCCGATCATCGCCGAATAAACGCCGACGATCAGGCTGTGCACCAGTTTCAGCGTCGCCGCCGCATCCGCCGCGCCGACATGACGGACCTGGCGGGCCATGCAGGCGAAGATGGGCGCGAGGGTCTCGAAGGCGGAGTGCGGGCCGGAGGCGAACAAGGTGAGGCCGCCTTGTTCGGCCAGACCGACGCTGCCGGAGACTTTGGCGCAGAGATAGGCGACGCCGCGTTGGGCGGCCTGCCGCGCCACCGCTGCCGAGGCGGCGGGGGTGACGGTGGAGAGGTCGGCATAGATATGGCCCGGACCGGCGCCGGCCAGCACCCCATCCGGCCCGCAGGCGATGGCATGCAGCACAGCGTCGTTCATCACCATCGACAAGGTGATATCCGCCGCCGCCGCAGCTTGGGCCGGCTTGGCGGCAAGCTTGCCGCCAAGCGCCGTGAAGGCAGCGGTGCGCGCCGGGGCGATATCGCAGCCGATCACGTCATGCCCGGCCCGCAGGAGGTTAGCCGCCATCGGCAACCCCATGCGGCCCAGGCCGATGAAGCCAATCCTCATCCCAGGGCGCCGAGGGCGCCGAGCTTGATCTGGGTCAGCATGGCCATTTCGTCATACACATCCCACTGCTCCACCACGCGGCCGTTGATGATGTGGTAGTGGGTGATGCCGAGCAGGAAAATACGGTGGCCGGTGGGCGCGCCGAGCAGGCCGTGGCCGAGATGGCGGCCTTCCATGATCCAGCGCACGGCGATTTTCTCGCCGCCTTCCTCCGACGGCACCGAGCAGATGTGCTGCGGGATGTAGACGCAATCCGGCATGGTGGCGATGAGTTGCAGGGTGCGGTTCAGCACGCCGGCGCGACCATAGAGGTTGCGCATGTTGGAGCCATGATACAGCACATTGGCGGCGTAACGACGGTCCACCTCCCCCAGCATGCGGCGGTTGAACATTTCATGCAGCCAGCCGAGCAGCACCGCCTCGCTATCGGTGTTGGCGATGGACACGTCGGCTTCGGCCTCGGGCGGGTATTGGCCGATCATGCGACGGTTCTCGCCGATATCCAGCACTGCCTGCCCGCGCGCGAACATCTCCCGCGCGGTGGCTTCGGCGATCGGGTGCGGATCGAGGCCGAGCTGGCGGACGACGCCCATGCCGTCCGTGGCGATCCATTCGCGGTAGATGCGATTTTCCAGCACCATGCAATCGGCGATGGTGCGGGTGTTGAAGGCGCGCCCGGTGGGGCGGCCATAGGCGCCATCCTGGGTGTGCCGGCCGGCGCCGGTGACGAGGTGGGAGCTGTAGAAGCCATCCACATCGTTGCCGTTCCAGATCACCTGCGTCGCCATGCCGCGACGGTCCGGGAAGGCGGCCAGGCGCTCGATGGTGTCGCGCACGATGTCTTCGCGGCTGTGGACGGATTTGAGGTTGTAATAAACGTCTGAGTTGCTGGTGTAGTGGCTATAGATCAGCCCGATATCGCGCTCGTCCCAAATGCGATGGGTGCAGCGGACGATGTAGTCCACGATATCGGTGTAGCACGGATCAAACCCGCGCAGGCTCTGCGAGCGTGGGCGGTTGGTGGGCACGAGATCGACGAAATCATGCCGCTCGACCTGCAGGACCTGTTCGGTGGGGGTGGCGGCGGCAATGATTTGCGAGGTGGACGGGCGGGCGGGTTGCGGGTCGCTCATGACGCTTCCTTGGTGCTGGCGAGGGATTGTTGGCCGATGACGTAGTTGGGCAGCAGATGCGCGGGGGCGAGCATGCCGCTGCGATCGACCGCCCGGCCGGCCGCGCGGGCGGCGAGCGCGGTCTCCTCCGGCCATTCCGGGATTTTGCGCGCGTCCCCATTGGTGATGATGAGGAGTTCGGCCATCACGTCGCTATCGTTGCGGATGGCGCGCCAGGCCCCGGCGGGCACGGAGACCATGCCCGAGGCTTGCAGCGGCAGGTCCACCGCCGCGCCCGGCGCGTTGAGGGTGACGGTGAAATGCCCGGTATGGGCAAGGAGCACCTGCTTTTCGTGAATGCGGAAGCGGGAGACGGACTGGCCGGGCGCGAGGCGGAGCCATTCATGCGAGAAGCCGTGCGGGTTGGTGATCGGCGCCTCGTGGTCCCGGTCCTGGCTGATGCCGAAGCCGATGACGGGGGCGAGTTCGCTGGCATGGCCGGGCAGGCAGCTATCGAGCAGGGCCGATTTGGACCAGACGCGATCGGCGACTTTGACGACGCGCCGGCGCATCTGGTCCGGGGTATAGCGGCGTAGCGCGTCGATTTCCGCTTGGGAGATGGGCTCGATCAACTGGTCATGCGCCGGGCGCTGGCCGCCTTTGGCGGTATCGACGAGGATATTGTCCTTGGTGAGATAGAGGCCGTATTGCCCGGCTTCCGCCAGGATGGAGGGGTGCCAGATCAGACCGCCGGTGTCGTCGCCGCCCAGCGTGGTGAACACCATCGCGTCATCGGGGCCGATATTGGTGAAGCCGCGGAAAATCCAGGTCGGGACCGAGACGATATCGCCATCCTCACCGATGATTTCGCCGTCGCGGCCATTGTCGCCCCAACGGAAGACGTAGCTGCCGCCGAAGACCATGAAGACTTCGGCGGTGAAGTGGATGTGCAGGTTGTTGGTGATGCCTTTGGGCATGGCGGCCGCACCGATGTTGAAGCCGTGCGGTTCGCGGATGTTGACGACCTGCTCGGTCGAGGTGGTCACACCGGGGCCGATCATCGAGTAGTTTTGCTTGAGATGCGAGCCGGGCTTTTTGCAGTCGATGAAGGCGGTGGGGCAGGAGACGTAATCGGCCGGGGAAACCAGGCGGGCGCGAGCGTCTTCAGCGGAAACGACAAGGTCGGTCATGGTGGTGCTCTGTCTTGCGGAGGTTCAGCGGATGGCGCCGGCGGTCATGCCTTTGATGAAATGGCGCTGGATCATCATGGCGAGGAAGAACATGGGGATGGCGATCAGGATGCCGGTGGCGGCGATCAGTTCCCACAGATCCCCGCGTTCGAGCCGGAAGCTCATGATGCCGACCGAGAGCGGCACCACCCGGGTGCGGGTGAGGATGAGGGCGAACAGGAATTCGTTCCAGGTGAGGATGAAGCAGAAGATCGCCGCCGTGAGGATGCCGGGCCGGGCCATCGGCACGATGATGTGCCAGAGCAGCCCGGCGAGGCCGGCGCCGTCGATGGTGGCGGCTTCCTCGGTCTCGTCGGGGATGGCGTCGATGAAGCCTTTGATGGTCCAGATGGCATATGGCAGCACGATGGCGAGATCGACCACGATCAGCGCGGTGTAGGTATCGAGCAGGCCGAGATTGCGGAACATCAGGTAGAACGGCAGCACGATGGCGACGCCGGGGATGAACTGGGTGAGCAAAATCCACTGAAACATCGCCCGCTTGAGGCGGAACTGCTTGCGGGAAAAGGCGTAGGCGGCGCAGATCGCGATCGGGATAGCGATGACCACGGTGCCGACGGCAATGACGAGGCTGTGCAACACCTTGGCACCCACCTCCCAACGCACGCTGAACACCTCGCGGAAATTATCCAGCGTCGGCCAGAACAGGACGTTGAGGTGGTAAATCAACTCGACCGGCTTGAAGGCGGTCATCACCATCCAGACGATCGGGAACATGGTAAAGCCGCCGACGAAGGCGAGCGTGCCCCATTCGAGCGCTTTGATGAGGTAAAACCGGGTGGGGCGGCGCCTCATTTGCTGGCCGGCATGATGAAACGCATGTAGAAAAACGACAGCGCGAACAGGATGATGGTGAGCACATAGGCGATGGCAGCGGCGTAGCCCATGTCGTAATCACGGAAACCGGTGTTGTAGGCGAAGAAGGCCAAGGTGCTGGTTTCCAACCCCGGCCCGCCGCCGGTCATGGTCACGATGCTGTCAAAAACCTTCAGCGCGAAGACGGTTTTCAGGATCACGGCGACGGTGAGCACCGGGGCCATCTGCGGCAAAGTGATGGAAAAGAACACCCGGACATCGGAAGCGCCGTCGATCCGTGCCGCCTCCTGGGTTTCCGCCGGCACCGAGGCGAGGCCGCCCATGAGCATGAAGGCGAAATAGGGCGCCCAGTGCCAGAGATCGGCCGAGACCAGGGCGTAGGTGGCCAGAACCGGAGAGGCGAACCAGTCCGTTTTGGCCATGAAGGGCAGGAAGGTGGAGATGGTGTGGTGGATGGCGCCGTATTCCGGGTTGAACATGAAGCGCCAGGAAATGCCGATCAGCGCCGGGCTGACGGCGAAGGGCAGGATAATCAGGGTGCGCAGCAGGGAGCGGGTGAAGCCGGCGCGCATCAGCAGCAGCGCCAGCCCGAGGGCGGCGAGGATGGTGGCGACGACATCGACCAGCACGAAGCGCAGCGTGACCCGCATCACAGTCCAGAACACCGGATCATCCGTGAAGGCGGTAAGGTAGTTTTCCCAGCCGATATAGGCGCCCGGCATCAGGCTTTTGATCAGCCGCCAATCATGAAAGCTGGTCCAGAACGAGAAGCCGAGCGGATACAGCGTCGTCAGCCCCACCACCAGCATGGCCGGGGCCAGCAGGATGACGACGTGGCGGCGGTCCTGGGTGCCAGCCATGGTTCGCCACGCCTTCCCGGTTGCCTTAGCCGCGCTTCATGATGCGGGCGACCTGGGCGGCGGCGGCGTTCATCGCATCCGCAACACTGGCCTGGCCGGTGGCGATGTTGTTGATCGCCACTTCCATCACGTCCACCGCCGGTAGGAATTCCGGGATGTTGGGGATGGACTTCTTGGTGCTTTCCAACGCATCGGCGGCAAAGTTGTGCATGCCGCGGAAGCGGGCATTGACCTCTTTGTCGCGCAGGTTGGACCATTGGGTGGCCACGACATCGTTTTCCGTCGGATCAACCAGGATCGAGCGCTCGATTTCCGGCTCACTGATCCAGGTGAGGAATTCCAGCGCCGCGTCCCGCACTTTGGAGTTTTTGTTGACGCCGTAAATCCAGGTGTTGGTGTAGGTGGTGGGGGCGCTGCCGGCATAGGTGGGCAGCGGGGCGAAGCCGAGTTTATCCAGCCCGACCGCCGAGTCCTTCATGGCGAAACGGTTGTAGATGTGCCACCAGCACGGGTTCATCGCCGAATTGCCCTGCACCATCGAGGTGGTGGCATCGCCTTCGTTGAACGAGGTCGCGCCGGGTGGGCAGAGTTTGTACTTCAGCAGGATATCGACGTAATCCTGCGTCGCCTTCAGGCCGGCGGCGTTGTTGAACATCGGCTTCATGTTTTCATCAAACACGTCCGAGCCGGCGCCCCAGAGGAAGTTATACCACACCATCAGGTTCTGCCCGGCCAGACGGCCGTAGGGGATGGAAATGCCGGAGAGCTTGGTTTTTTCCTGCACCTTCAGGCCGGCGGCGACGACGTCTTCCCAGGTTTTCGGCACACTGATACCGAGTTCGCCGAAGATGTCCTTGCGGTAGAACAGCAGTTGGATATGGCAGCGCGACGGTAGGCCATAAACATCGTTTTTATAGAGCGAGGTGGCGAGGAAGGCTTTCGGATAGCGGCCAAGATCGACGCCGCGCTTTTTCAGATCCGCGCCGATGGGGCTGAAGTAATTGCCAATCAGCGGCGGAATCCAGACATCCATCACCGTTGCGAGATCGAAGTCCGGAGAGCCGGCAACCATTTCGGCCGCGAGTTTTTCGCGCATCGAGCCGAACGGGACATCGACAAACTCAACCTTGATGCCGGTGGCGGCCTCAAAGGCCGGCAGGCGCTTGGCCTGGGCGGCGTATTGCGAGGAGCGAACGACCATCGCCTTGACGGTTTGCCCGGCGAAGGGCTTGCCCGGCGTGACGGTAGCGCCAGCGATCCGCGGTGCGGCCGCCACCAGCGCCCCGGCGCCGGCCAGTGCTTCACGACGTGAAAGACGCATCGTTGATCCCCCGCTGTTATGGAACGCCGTTGCGGCGCCAGATTTGATGCAATAATATTGACTGCGGATGCAAGAGACATGCAACCATATTTTTCAGACTAGCCGCAGATTGGTTGACAGCCTGACTGGCCATCCCATCCTAATATGGGCAAGTGGGAATGACTTCGCAGTCGAATAGGGGACCAGGTGCAACAAACCGACGAGAGCCATGCCGCGCCGGGCAGCCGGGTTACCTCGTATGACGTCGCGCGGCGGGCGGGCGTTTCGCAATCGGCGGTGTCCAGGGCGTTTCGCGAGGGGGCGTCGATTTCCGCCGAACTGCGCGCCCGCATTCACCGGGCGGCGACGGAATTGGGCTATGCGCCCAGCCATATCGCCCGCGCGCTGATGACCCAGCGATCCCGGTTGGTGGGGGTGCTGGTGACGCAGGCGACGGCGCGGAACAACCCGGATATTCTGTTCCATCTCGGTCAGCATATTCAGGACGCCGGCAACCGGATGCTGGTGTTCACCCTGCCCGACGACGCGGCCGGTGACAGTGTTCTGGGTGATTTACTATCGTACCACGTGGATGGATTGATCGCGGCCACGACCTTGCCGGAGGAGACATTGCGCCGCTGTGCGCAGCGCGGCCTGCCGGTGGTGCTGTATAACCGCCACGGCATCGCCGCCTCGGTGGCGTGTGACCACACGATGGGGATGCGCGATCTGGCGGGCTACCTGGCAAGGACCGGCACCCGCGATGCCGCCTTTATCGCCGGGCCGCAGGCGGCGCCGGTGAGCGAGGAGCGCCATCGCGCCGCGCGGGCGGCGTTTGCCGAGTTCGGTATGCATCTGCGCCCGGCGATCCACGCCGATTACACCCATGCCGGCGGCCATGCGGCGACGGTGGCGGTGCTAACCGCTGACGCGCCGCCGGATACGATTTTGTGTGCCAACGACACCATGGCCTTGGGCGCCATCGATGCGTGCCGCCACACGCTCGGCCTGTCCGTGCCGGGGGATGTGGCGATTGCCGGGTTTGACGATGTGCCGCAGGCCGGGTGGCCATCCTATAGCCTGACGACGGTGGCGCAGCCGATCCCGGATCTGGCGCGGGCGGCGGTGCATTTGCTCGTCGATCAGATCGATGGCCGCACGACGGCCAATGAGCGCCGGTTAATTCCGGCAGCCCTGGTGGTCCGCGCCTCAACCCGTAGCACGGCGGGTTGAGGCAGGGCTGCCGCTACAGCGCCACTTTCAGCCGGGCGGCGAGTTCACCGAGGATGCCGCGACGGAAGAACATAATGCAGAGCACGAAGATCACGCCTTGGGTGACGGCGAACCAGGCGCCGAGTTGGGCCAGGTAGCTTTCGATAAAGTTGAGGATCAACGCGCCGAGCACCGGGCCAAAAATGGTGCCCATGCCGCCGACCAGCGTCATCAGAATGACTTCGCCAGATTGGGCGTTGGCAACATCGGTCAGCGTGGCGATGCCGAAGACGATGGATTTGGTGCCGCCCGCAATGCCGGCGATGCCGGCGGAGAGGATGAAAACCAGCATCTTATAGTCGTCGGTGCGGTAGCCGAGCGAGGTGGCGCGCGGCTCGTTCTCGCGGATGGCTTTTAGCACCTGGCCGAACGGCGAATGGACGATACGGTGGATTAGCAGGAAGGTGACGAGGAAGATCACCGCGACGACGGTGTACATCGCCATGTCGTCTTGCAGCGAGATCATGCCGAACAGCTTGCCGCGTGGCACTTGCTGTATGCCATCCTCGCCGCCGGTGAAGGAGGCCTGGGTGCAGAAGAAGAACACCATCTGCGACAGCGCCAAGGTGATCATGGCGAAGTAAATGCCCTGCCGACCGATGGCGAGCCAGCCGAACACGGCGCCGAGGGCAGCGCCGACCAGACCACCGGCGATGATCGCCAGCGCCGGGTCCAGCCCCCATTTTTTCGCCGCGTAGGCAGCAACGTAGCCGCCCATGCCGAAGAAGGCGGCATGGCCGAAACTGCCGAGGCCGACATAGCCGATCAGCAGGTTATAGGCGCAGGCGAAGAGGGCGAAGCAGAGCACCTTCATCAGCAGGATGGGGTAGAAAAAGGCTGGTGAGATGATGACCGCGGCCAGCATGATCACGAAGGAAATGCCCTGCGGGCGGGAAAAACCGAACATGCTAGTGCCCCCCCTTCCCGAACAAGCCGGCTGGTCGGGTAAGCAGCACGATAACCATGACCACGAAAATCACCACCGATGAACCTTGCGGGTAGAACACCTTGGTCAACCCTTCCACGATCCCCAGGCCGAAGCCGGTGACGATGGAGCCGGCGATCGAGCCCATGCCACCAATGACCACCACGGCGAAGACGGTGATGATGAAGCTGGCACCCATGTTCGGGTTCACCGAATAGATCGGAGCGGCCAGCACGCCGGCGAAAGCGGCCAGGGCGACGCCGGCGGCGTATGTCAGGGTGATCATCCGCGGCACGTTGATGCCGAAGGATTGCACGATGGCCGGGTTTTCCGTCGCCGCCCGCAAAGTGGCGCCGAGCGAGGTTTTTTCGATCACCAGCCAGACCAGCAGGCACATGCCGGCGGAGGCGGCGACGACCCAGCCGCGATAGTTGGGCATGAACATGAAGCCGAGATCGGTCGCCCCCTGCAATTGTTTGGGGATGGCGAACGGCATGCCGGAGGAGCCGAACTGATTGCGGGCGAGGCCCTCAATCACCAACGCGAGGCCGAAGGTGAGCAGCAGGCCGTAGAGATGATCCAGCTTGTAGAGCCGGGCGATGAACACTTTTTCCAGCAGCACGCCGAAGGCACCGACGATGATCGGCGCCAGCAGCAGCGACCACCAGTAGGAAATGCCGAGAAACTCCAGCAGCCCCCAGGCCACGAACGCGCCCAGCATAAAGAGCGCGCCGTGGGAGAAGTTCACGATGTTCAGCATGCCAAAAATGATGGCAAGCCCCAGTGACAGCAAAGCGTAGAAGGCGCCGTTGATCAGGCCGAGCAAAAGCTGGCCGAACAGCAACGCGGAGGGGTATCCGAAAATCATGAACATCCGAGGGTCCCGTGCTCAGCTCTTGAGGTAGTAGCAGCCGCCATCCGCCAGCGGACGCCAGGCTTCAGTGGCGGAGGTCTCGCCCATGACCTTGTAGTAATCCCATTTGCCTTTGCTTTCCGCCGGGGTTTTCACCTGGAACAGATAGGACTTGAACAGGCCACGGCCATCGGCGCGGATGGAGCCTTTGCCAAAGGCGTCGTCGTCGGTCGGCATCGCCTTCATGCGTTCGGCGATCGTGGTGCCGGTGCCTTTCTTGACGGCGTCGATCCCGAGATCGGCCACCGCCTTGAGGAAGTGCAGCGTGCCGGAATAGCAGCCGGCATGCACCATGTTCGGCCAGTTGTTCGGTGTGACCTTTTTGGCGCGTTCGGTGAAGGCGCGGGTGCGATCGTTCAGGTCCCAGTAGAAGCTTTCGGTCAGCGACAGGCCCTGGGCCACGTCGAGGCCAAGGGCATTGACGTCGGTGATGAACATCAGCATCGCCGCCAGCTTCATTTTGATGCCGAACTCATGCGCCTGCTTGATGCTGTTGACGGTATCGCCGCCGGCATTGCACAGGCCGAGCACCTTCGCGCCGGAAGCCTGGGCTTGCAGCAGGAAGGAGGAGAAATCGGTGGTGCCAGGGAACGGATAGGCGACGCTGCCCATCACCTTGCCGCCGGCGGCGGTGACGAAAGCCGTGGTGTCCTTCTGCAACTGCTGGCCGAAGGCATAGTCCGCGGTGACGAAGAACCAGCTATCGCCGCCCGCTTTCACGGTCGCGCCGCCGGTGGACTTGGCCAGCATATAGGTATCGTAGCACCAGTGGATCAGGCTTGGCGCACAGGATTTGCCGGTGAGGTCCGACGTGGCGGCGCCGACATTGATGTGCAGCTTGTTCTTTTCTTTCGCCACGCCGGCCACCGCCAGCGCAACCGAGGAGGTCGGCACGTCGATGATCATATCGACGCCATCACGATCATACCATTGCCGGGCGATTTCCGCGCCGACGTCAGGTTTGTTCTGGTGGTCGGCGGCGACGACTTCGACGTTAAAGCCCTTGGACGCGAATTCGGCGACCGCGAGCTTGGTGCAGGCGACCGAGGTGACGCCGCCGGTATCCCGATACGGGCCGGACTGATCGTTCAGCACTCCGATCTTGATGGTGTTGGCGGCTTGGGCGCGGCCGGAACGCGCGGCCCCGATGGCGGTGGCTGCGGCGGCGGTGGTGCCGAGCAGCGAGCGACGTGTCAGGCTCATGCGTGTAACTCCTCAGACTTTGACGAGCGGGCAGTTGCCCTCGCCGATGGGGCGGAAGGCTTGGTCGATCGCGGTGGTGCTCACGAGATTGTAGTAGTCCCACGGCCCCTTGCTCTCCGACGGCTTTTTCACCCGGAACAAATAGGACGGGTGCAGCTTGCGGCCATAGGCGCGGATGCTGCCGGCGCCGAAGACGTCGTCATCGGTCGGCATTTTCTTCAACTGGGCGATCACCCCGGCGCCGTCCAGCGCTTTGAGCTGGGCCGGCCCGATGGCCATCGCCGCTTTCAGGTAATGCATCGCGCTGGAGTAGCAGCCGGCCTGCGCCATGCCGGCGCGGCGGGCGGGGGAGCGGGATTTTAACCGCTCGGAGAAGGCGCGGGTGCGGTCGTTGAGGTCCCAGTAGAAGCTTTCCGTCAGCACCAGGCCTTGCGCGACCTCAAGCCCGAGGGAGTGGACGTCTGACAGGAACACCAGCAGGCCGCCAAGGGTGGCTTTGATGCCGAATTCCTTCGCCTGCTTGATGCAGTTGATGGTGTCCGACCCAGCATTGGCGAGGCCGATGACCTTGGCGCCGCTGGCCTGGGCTTGCAGCAGGTAGGCAGAGAAATCGGTGGTGGCCGGGAACGGGGTGGCGACTTTGCCCAGCACTTTGCCGCCACCAGCTTCGACGAAGCCCGAGACGTCGCGGGTGAGAGAGTGGCCGAAGGCGTAGTCGGCGGTGATGAAGAACCAGCTATCGCCGCCGGATTTGACCATGGCGCCGCCGGTGGACTTGCCGAGCATGAAGGTGTCGTAGGTCCAGTGGATGGTCTGCGCGTTGCAGAGCGTACCGGTGAGGTCTGAGGTGGCGCCGCCGGAGTTGATGTACGGCTTGTTTTTTTCCTTGGCGACGGCAGACACCGCGAGTGCGACGGCAGAGCTGCCGCCTTCCATGACGATGTCCACGCCGTCGCGGTCATACCATTGGCGGGTGATGGTGGCGCCGACATCGGGCTTGTTCTGGTGGTCGGCTTGGACGATTTCGACATCGAAGCCTTTATCGGACACGCCGAAATCCGCCACTGCCTGGCGCACGCAGTCCACCGCGACCGGGCCGACGATGTCCTGATACGGACCGGCCAGGTCGGTCAGCACGCCGATTTTCAGCGTCGGGCGTTTTTGCGCCCGGGCGCCGAACAGCGGCAGAGCGGTGGCAGCGGTAGAAGCGGCCAGCAGGCCACGGCGCGACAGGTTCATACAGGATTTTCCTCAGACTTTGACCAGCGGGCAGCCGCCGGCATTCAGGGGACGGAAGGCGTCTTCCGCGGCGGTGGTGCCGATTTGCTTGTAGTAGTCCCACGGGCCTTTGCTTTCGGAGGGCTTTTTGACCTCGAACAAATAGCTTGGGTGGATTTTGCGGCCGTCGATGCGGATGCTGCCTTTGCCGAAGCATTCGTCATCCGTCGGCATGGCTTTCATCCGGGCGACGGTGGCGGCGCCATCCGCTTTGGCGGCGGCCGGGCCCATGGCAGCGACGGTTTTGAGGTAGTGCAGCGCGCTGGAATAGGTGCCGGCTTGCACCATGGTCGGGCGTTTGCCTGGCGCGGCGGCCATGAAGCGATCGGCGAAGGCGCGGGTTTGCGGGTTGAGGTCCCAGTAGAAACTTTCGGTCAGCGCCAGACCTTGACAGATATCGAGCCCGAGCGAGTGGACATCGGACAAGAACACCAGCAGGCCGGCGAGGCGCATTTTGAGGCCGAATTCCTTCGCCTGCTTGATGCAGTTGATGGTGTCCGCGCCGGCATTGGCGAGGCCGAGCACCTTGGCGCCGCTGGCTTGGGCTTGCAGCAGGTAGGCGGAGAAGTCCGTCGTGCCGGGGAACGGGGTTTTGACCCCACCGAGCACTTTGCCGCCGGCGGCATTGATGAAGCCGGTGGTGTCACGTTCCAGCGCGGCGCCGAAGGCGTAATCCGCGGTGAGGAAGAACCAGCTATCGCCACCCGCTTTCACCATCGCGCCGCCGGTCGATTTGGCCAGCATATAGGTGTCGTAGACCCAGTGGATGCTGTTGGCGTTGCAGGCGGTGCCGGTGAGGTCCGAGGTGGCGCCGCCACTGGCGAGGAAGATTTTGTTCTTTTCCTTCGCCACCCCGGCAACGCCAAGGGTAACGGCGGAGTTGGCGACTTCGAGGATCACATCCACGCCATCGCGGTCGAACCATTGCCGCACGATGCCGACGCCGACATCGGGTTTGTTCTGATGGTCGGCGGAAACCATCTCGACATTGAAGCCGTTGGCTTTGAACTCGGCCATCGCCATTTTGGTGGCGGCGATGGCGCCGGGACCGGCGACGTCTTGATAGGGGCCGGACATGTCGGTCAGGACGCCGAACTTCACGGTTGGTGTCTGCCCCCGCGCGGCGAACGGGAGACCGGCCGCGGCGGCGGTGGCAAGCAGATGACGGCGAGCGATACGCATGGTCAGTCTCCTCGTTGTTGATTAAGACGGCTGGCTTCGAGGCTCAGACGCCGAGATAGTCGTGCAACTTGGCCATATTGTTCTGCAGATCGTCGTTGCGGAACTGGTCGATCACCTTACCATGTTCCATCACATAGTGACGATCCGCGACGGTGGCGGCGAAGCGGAAATTTTGTTCCACGAGCAGGACGGTGAAGCCGCGCTGCTTGATTTCGCGGATCATGCGGCCGATCTGCTGGACGATGACGGGGGCGAGGCCCTCGGTGGGTTCATCGAGCAGCAGCAGCTTGGCGCCGGTGCGCAGGATGCGGGCGATGGCGAGCATCTGCTGTTCGCCGCCGGAGAGTTTGGTGCCCTGGCTGTTGGCGCGTTCCTTGAGGTTGGGGAACAGCGTGTAGATGGTCGGCAGATCGAGGCCACCTTCGGCGATTTTGGGCGGCAGCATCAGGTTTTCGGTGACATTCAGCCCGGCGAAGATCGCGCGTTCCTCCGGGCAGAGGGCAATGCCGGCGCGGCCGATCTGATCCGGCCGCAGCCCGGTCATTTCGGCGCCGTTCAGCTTGATCGAGCCGGCTCGGCGGCCGACCAGGCCCATGATGGACTTCATGGTGGTGGTTTTGCCGGCGCCGTTGCGGCCGAGCAGGGTGACCACTTCGCCTTGCCGCACGTCGAAATCCACCCCATGCAGGATGTGGCTTTCGCCGTACCAGGCGTTCAGGCCGCGAACTTCCAGCATGGCGGCGTCAGACATGTTCGCTTCCCAGATAGGCGGCAATGACTTCGGGGTTTTTCGAGACGGTGGCGTAGTCACCTTCCGCCAGCACGCGGCCGCGGGTGAGCACGGTAATGGTGTCGCACAGGCCTTCGACGACGGAGAGGTTATGTTCGACCATCAGGATGGTGCGGCCGGCGCGGATGCGTTTGATGAGGGCAACGATGCGTTCAACGTCTTCATGCGTCATGCCCGCGGTTGGTTCGTCGAGCAGCATCATTTCCGGCTCGAGCGCCAGGGTGGTGGCGATTTCCAGCGCGCGTTTGCGGCCATAGGGCAGTTCAACCGCCAGCGCGGTGACGTATTCGGACAGGCCGACGTCTTCGAGCAGGGCGCGGGCGCGATCATCGAAAACTTTCAGCACCGATTCCGAGCGCCAGAAATCGAAGCTGCCGCCGCGGGCGCGTTGCAGCGCGAGGCGGACGTTTTCCAGCACGGTGAGGTGCGGGAACACAGCCGAGATCTGGAAGCTGCGCACCAGCCCGAGGCGGGCGATTTCGGCCGATTTCATCCCGGTGATGTCGCGGCCCTTGTAGTGGATGGTGCCGCGGGTGGGCTGGAGGAATTTGGTCAGCAGGTTGAAGCAGGTGGTTTTGCCGGCTCCGTTCGGGCCGATCAGCGCATGGATGGTGCCGGTGCGCACGCGCAAATCCACCCCGTCCACGGCGATGAACCCGCGAAACTCCTTGGTCAGGCCCGCTGTTTGCAGGATCGCATCGGACACTCCGGACTTCTCCCTCGTTTTATTGATTCGCGTCTTGTGGGTGGCTGAGTTGCATATCATTCAAGGCAGCGCAAGATGAAACGCACGGCATCGCCATCGGAGTGTCATATCCTCGCGCTCGAGGATGGATTTCCAGCAACGCAATTGCCATCTACAAGATATAGTATGCGGCTTATAACAAATTTTCATCGTTGAGTTTGAAACAGACCATGCGCCCTCGCCGCCTCTGCGCCTTGCTCGTTGCTGCCGGCGTGGCTGGCTGCGCTGTGGCCCCGGCCGACCCGACGCCGTCGGTTACGGTGCCGATAGCCTATCGCGCGACCCCGGCGGGGGCGGCGGGCGCGTGGCCCAATGCCGCGTGGTGGCGCGGCTTTGGCTCGGCGGAGTTGAACGGGCTGATCGCAGCGGCGCAGGCGGATAATTTCGACCTCGCGGCTGCCTTGGCGCGGGTGCGGCAGGCGGATGCGCAACTGGCGCTGGCCGGTGCGCCGCTGCTGCCGAGCGTATCG
>Ga0164297_10000782_pt1 | contig 37082 bp, 32 predicted proteins | sample GEODES058metaG_FD_113539 | JGI IMG/M metagenome (GOLD analysis project Ga0164297, IMG submission 113539) | Dystrophic lake water microbial communities from Trout Bog Lake, Wisconsin, USA - GEODES058 metaG | ecosystem: Environmental > Aquatic > Freshwater > Lake | place: USA: Trout Bog Lake... | reverse complement strand
TTGCTTGCAAAAGGTGGATATTATGAAATTGAACCAGACAATACAGCTAAAGAAAGAAAAATAAACAATCTCGTTGTAACCATTATGGCGGTTAATTCCATAGATAAATATTTTGAAAATGAAATTAGGGAAAAGAGTGAACTAACGTTAGCTCCTCAGGAAAACTCATTCTACTTCGAATTCGCAGCCATTGATTTTAAGCGACCGGAGCTATATCATTATAAATATAAATTGGAAGGCTTTGATAAAGATTGGGTGTATTGCTTAAGCAGAAGAGCAGTGAGTTATACCAATATTCCCGGCGGCCATTATGTTTTTAAAGTTAAAGCAACAGACCATAAAGGAAACTGGGAATCAAATGAAGTACAAATACCTTTTTTTATTCAAACACCTTTTTATAAAAAATGGTGGTTTATTGTTTTGATTTTGTTTATCAGTGCCTATACTTTATTTAAGTATTATCGTTATAGAATAAAGCGGCATCGACAAATTCTTAGTTTGGAAACCAAGGCACAGGCTTTGGAAAAAGAGAAAACGGAAGTGTTGTACGAAAATTTAAAACAACATCTTAATCCGCATTTTCTTTTCAATTCACTTACTTCATTAAGTAGTTTAATTAGGATAGATCAAAAAATGGCCATCTCTTTCTTGGATAACATGAGTAAAATATACCGATACATTTTACAAAGCAAGGATAATGAATTGGTACATGTGCATGATGAAATAAAGTTTATTGATACTTTTATTCGCTTGCAACAGATGAGATTCAATCGTGGATTACAAGTGACTATTCATGTGCCTGAACAATATGATTACAGAAGAATTGCGCCGGTTACTTTGCAAAATTTAATTGAGAATGCCATTAAGCATAATGTGATTGATGAAGAAACCCCTTTGCGTATTGAAATTTATGTAGAGGATGATTTTCTTATTGTAAAAAATAATTTACAGCGAAAGAAATTTGTTGAAACCAGCAATAAACAAGGGCTCGATAATTTAAGATCATTATATAAATATCTGTCAGATAAACCTGTCATCATTGAAGAAAAAGACAATTGTTTTATTGTAAAAATTCCGTTGATATGAAAGCGTTAATTATTGAAGATGAAAGTTTAATTGCGAAGGAACTGAAAAGTAAGATCAATATTGTGGCAGATGATATTGAAGTGATAGAAACATTGCCCAGCCTTAAAACCGCGAACAGGTGGTTTATGCAAAATGCAGAACCGGATATAGTATTTATGGATATTCAATTAAGTGATGGTGTAAGTTTTGAATTGTTTGAACATTATACATTAACCTGTCCGGTAATTTTTACCACCGCTTATGATGAATATGCCATTCGGGCTTTTAAAGTAAATGGGGTTGATTATCTGTTAAAGCCAATTGATGAAGCGGATTTAAAAAATGCGATTGATAAATGCAGAAAATTAATTGCCAATAAATCCACAATGCCCAATGATCTGTTACAATTAATCAGTAATCTGCAAAACCGGCAATTACAACCACCGTTGTATAAAGAAAAATTTATCGTCAGTGTTCGTCATAACTGGATACCTGTTGAAACAACCAATATTGCGTGCTTTGTAAAAGAGAATTTAAATTATCTATATACATTTAGTGGTGATAAATATATTTTAGAATTCACCACATTAGAAGAAATTGAAGAATTATTGGATCCCAAATTATATTATCGTGCCAACAGGCAATACATCATCCATATTAATTCTATACAAAGCATTAAACCACAGGAAAATCAAAAATTAACAGTGTTGCTTAAAGCACCTCTGAAAATGGAAATTGATGTAAGCAGAGAAAAAGCTCCGGCTTTTAAAAAATGGTTGGACCGTTAATCCTGTGCATTGATTTTATTTCTTTTAATATCTTTAAGTGATAATATGATAATAATTATCCAGCCAATAAGATTTATCAATTTCACCCATTTGGGAATATGGTCTTGCACAACAAGATAATATGCATTTATTGCAAAAGCAATTGCTGCAATAAGCCATAGAAACCTTTCAGTAAAGTTTCTTTTTTTGAAATGCATCAGTTAAAAATTTCTTTTTTCCAACACCCATTCTTTAATATAATCTGCAATGGCTGTAGTTGGTGTGCCGGGTGCAAATAATTTTCCAACACCCATTGTATTTAGTGTTTGCATATCATCTTCCGGAATGATTCCTCCGCCGGTTAATAATACATCATCCATTTTTTTTTCTTTCATTAATGCTATGAGTTTCCGGAAAACTGTATTGTGTGCACCACTTAAAATACTAATCCCTATCGCATCCACATCTTCCTGCAATGCAGCGTTGACAACCATTTCAGGTGTTTGGCGCAATCCGGTATAAATTACTTCCATGCCGGCATCTCTTAGCGCAGCAGCAATCACTTTCGCACCGCGATCATGTCCGTCTAACCCAACTTTTGCTACCAATACACGAATAGGTCTTTTCATAAAATTAATTAAGGCATCAATGATTTTCAAAAGTAGTTAATCATTTATAAACTCATGGCCTGACAAATATTTTCTTTCTCTCAGCAGTTTCTTCTTCTAAAAATTTACTCAATACCGCTTCATTGCCATGTTCCCATAAAATAATTTTATCGCCGTTTTCTCTTGCCAAAGAATTGATTAATTCATCCTTCACCGAAATATTGGCAAATTGTTTTACAATGCTTCTTGTAGTATCCGGAAATTTTTCACCAACAGTGATCACATTGGTGATATCATATTTGTCGGGCATCCACAATAAAAAAGATGCATTCGTACTATACACTTCAGGCAAGCCCATTGGCTTGCCATAAAAATTCAATGCACCGCATAAACCATAATTATCGCACTTGATAAGGGTTTTGTTTTTTTCGCTTTCAGGTAAACGATTGTAAACAGCTAAAGTTTTTTCAGTTAATTCTTTCCATCCCAACATATCTGCAAAGTCTTGAGGTAAGGCATGATCTTGTTGATCTTCCCATTTCAACACGCCTAATTTAGCCACCTCTTTTTTTCTGAAAAATTCTGCTAACTGCTCCGGCTCAAACATGGGTATCAATATAGGAATGAAGGTCAATCCGAAATAGAATGGAATGGTGATGAAAACAAACCGGGCAATCTTTACTCTTACCCTGGTTATTTTTTCTAATTGATAAGCACCGAATGCAAATAGAAAAGGATACAATCCCAATGCATAATAATTTTTTCCATGAAACACGAGTAATAAAATTATTACAAAACAATAGGCAAAGAAAAAAGCCATATAATTTCTTCCTTTCTTGGTGAGTAGCGTGAATAACAAACCCATAATCCAAATAAATACACAGGGTAAATTCATGATGATTTGATCTGTTAAAAAAGATTCAGGGCTTATGTATTGCAACTGTGTTTCCTGTAATTCCTGCATGTGGTGTAATACGGGAAAATGATGATTGTATTGCCAGATAAGATTGGGAATGAAAATGATGAAACCTAACAGGGATGAGATATACAAGTGTTTGTTTAAAAATATATTTCTTTTCGGTGAAATGAGCAGGCCCAATAATATACTGATAATAAAAAATGCAATAGAGTATTTACTCATCATCCCCAAACCGCAACTGATACCGAAAACATACAAGTAAATAGTTTTTTGTGTTTGTATGTAACGGATAACAGCATAAGCGATAGCGGTATAAAAAAATATTTCTAAGAAATTCGGTTGAAATAAAAAGTGTACCCGTAAAAAAGCACCAAATACAAAAGGAAGGAAACTTAAAAATATGGCAAACATTTTTCCATCCAATGAAACAATGATATGTGCTGTTAATATAAATGTGAATGCACCGAATAATGATGGCCAGAATTTTATCCAAAACATGGTATCGCCTAATAAATGCGTGCACCATCCAAAAACCGATAACAATGGCGGCACTTCTAAATAACCCCAGGCCATGTGTGCACTCTCTGCTAAATATAAAAACTCATCTCTGTGCGGTTGATAATCGGGATGCTGCAACAAAAAAGGAAGGGTGAATTTTATAACAGCTAAAGAATACAACAGTAAAAGCCTGTTATAACAGGCTTTGATTGAAACAAAATATAATTATATGGTCAATAATTGCAGCGTGTGTTGTATACGTTTAATGGTTTCTTCTTTGCCCAATACTTCGGCGATATTAAATACATGCGGACCAAATTTTCCCCCAACCAACATAATACGCAATGGTAACATTAATTCACCTGTCTTTATTTCATTCGCTGCTGCAATTTCTTTAAATTCATTTTCTAAGTTTTCATGATTCCACCATTGCATTAATTGATAGGCACGGATCAATTCTGCAAAAAATAAATTCTTTTGTACATTCCATTTAGGCTGAATAGAAGCAGTATCAATCTTTTCAGGTGATTTAAAAAAGAAAGCACTTTGTGTAACAAAATCTGATAATAAAGTACAACGGTCTTTTACCAATTCTAATACTTCAACAAATTTTTTATCATCAATTATTGCAATATTATTCTTTTCAAATAATTCTTTAACTGTCATCTGCCATTTGTCAGCTGTCAACTTTTTTATCCATTCCCCATTATACCATTTCGCTTTTTCATAATCGAATTTTGCACCTGCTTTGTGAACACGCTCCATCGAAAATTTGTCTATCAACTCTTGCAAAGCAAAAATTTCCTGGTCTGTTCCATCATTCCAACCCAGCATGGCCAACATATTTACAAATGCTTCCGGTAAAAATCCGCGTTCTCTGAAACCTGTTGTTAATTCATTTGTTTTAGGATCCGTCCAATCCATGGCAAATACAGGAAACCCGAGCCTGTCGCCATCCCGCTTACTTAGTTTTCCATTGCCATCGGGTTTTAATATCAATGGCAAATGTGCCCATTGCGGCATATTTGCTAAACCAAATAAATATTGCCATAATAAAATATGCACCGGTGCAGAAGGCAACCATTCTTCACCACGAAAGGCATGCGTAATCTGCATTAAATAATCATCCACCACTACGGCCAAATGATAAGTAGGCATACCATCTGCTTTTAATAAAACTTTATCGTCTGATTGAGAAGAATGAAAATGTACTTCACCTCTGATCATATCAGTAAACGAGACCGTTTCATCAACAGGCATATTTATACGTATAACATACGGCGTATTTTCTTTCAATAATTGTTCAACCTCTTCTTTGTTTAGGGTTAAAGAATTCTTCATCTGCAAACGCGTAGCATGGTTGTATTGAAAATTATTGATCTCTTTTCTTTTTGCTTCTAATTCAGCAGCAGTATCAAATGCATAATAAGCAAAACCTTTGGCTACTAATTCTTCTGCATATTTTTTATAGATCGGTTTCCTTTCACTTTGTCTGTATGGCGCAAAAGGTCCGCCGTGTTTCGGGCTTTCATCAGGTTCTAATCCGCACCAGCTTAAACAATCAAAAATATATTGCTCCGCACCTTCCACAAATCTTGTTTGATCGGTGTCTTCAATCCGCACAATAAAATCACCCCCATTGTGTTTGGCAAATAAATAATTAAACAAAACTGTTCTCATGCCACCCAAATGCAACCCACCCGTGGGCGATGGCGCAAAACGAACCCTTACTTTTTTACTCATGCAACAAAGATAATTGTAATAGTGAATGAAAATTTATTTGCCCGTCTGCCATTCATATGGCATCGTTCCTTGCGTCGCACAGTTCTGCGGCATATCTTTATGCAGCTTGAAAAAGATCATCTTATTTATATCGTTTATTTATGTTGATATTGCATCAGCGCAATTGATCTATCAAAATGTATTGGTTCAATATGATTCTGCATGGACGTATAAAAATTTGCAGTTAATTCCCATCAAATTCAAAACAGATCCCGATTTTATTTGGCGGGCCGGTTTACCAAAAAATGTTATCTCATTACAGGAAGCCATGCGCAGCGGAAAAGTTGAGATTAAAGAAATGAATTTTAATAAAGATGCAGATGTAGGTGTGTTGCTGGTAAAAAATAATACTAAAAAAAACATTCTCATCAACAGCGGAGAATTGATTACCGGTGGTAAACAAGATCGGGTGTCTGCAGAAACCATCATCATTCCATCGGGTAAAGAAGAAAATTATTTAAGTGTGTTTTGTGTAGAGAAAGGCAGATGGAGTAAAAAAGCAAAACCATTTAGTTATAGTGGCAGCGTTGATCTGGAATTACGCAGGAAGATTGATATTGCTAAACGGCAAGCAGATATCTGGCATGAGATCGACAGGCAATTCACCAATCAAAATAAAAAAGCAGACACCTGGCCTTATCTTGATTTGTATCAGGCACATTCGCCCGCAGATTCTTTGTATTTGAATTATTTTTTACAAAAAATGAAGAACAGTGACAGTAGTTATGCAGGCTTTATCGCTATTGCAGGAAAACGAATTATTGCCTGTGAAGTATTTGCAACAGAAGATTATTTATTGAATAGTTATCCTGCTATGTTAATTGGTTTTATACATTCTGTTTTACCGGATGATGATATTCCTTCGGTAAAATATCCTGCATTAAAAGCATTTGCTGATCCTTTGTTTCAATCCGAAAAATCGCAGAATGAATTTTTGGCTGCCCATGGTAAGGCAGATAAATGGCAGGGTAAAACCATTCATCTGATTGCTTATGCAGATTAAATATCTTTGATCCATGTATTTGGTTAAAACACCTTCCATCATAAAAAAAATGTTTTCTTCTTTTGTTTGGGATATTCCAACAAAAGAAAAAATATTGTATTTAACATTTGATGATGGTCCGCATGAAAAGGCAACACCTTTTGTTTTAGATGAATTAAAAAAGCACCATGCCAAAGCCACTTTTTTTTGTATCGGTAAAAATGTAGTGCAGTATCCGGCCATTTATCAAAGGATATTAGATGAAGGCCATGCAGCAGGTAATCATACCCAACATCATCTGAACGGATGGAAAACAAAAACGAACGAATACATTAATGATATCAGGGAAGCTGCCAACATCATTCAATCCGATTTATTTCGTCCGCCTTACGGAAAAATAAAAAGAAGTCAATCTTCAAAAGTCAACAGCGAATCATTCAGCATTATTATGTGGGATGTATTAAGCGGTGATTTTGATTTGAATGTATCCAAAGAAAAATGTTTGCAATATGTATTAAATAATGCAATTGGTGGAAGCATCATCGTGTTTCATGATAGTACAAAAGCTTTTGAGAAATTACAATATGTGTTGCCGAAAGTATTGGGCTATTTTACCGAAAAAGGATATCAGTTTCAGGCAATAAAGAAGGCCAAGGTTAAAACCCCGGCCCGTGTTTAATCCGTACCCTATGAAAACAATCTTTAAATATTTCCTATGCTGTTAAGTTTACAATTTATCTATGGACATTACTAATAACGGGATTTGATGTATTTTATTTTCCGGAACTAAATTTTTTCAAAAAATGATTTTAATCGATACACATTGCCATTTGTACCTTCCTGAGTTTAAAAATGATATACATGAGGTAATCGTATCTGCGCAGAAGCTTGGTGTATCTAAGTTTTATCTGCCTGCCATTGACAGTGCAGTAATTGATGATATGTTGTTATTAGAGTCAAATTATCCGGGTATCTGCATACCGTTGATGGGATTGCATCCCTGTTTTGTTAAAGAAAATTATTTACAGGAATTATCCATTGCGGAAGAATATCTCCATAAAAGAAAATTTGCAGCCATAGGAGAGATTGGATTGGATTTTTATTGGGATACCAGTTTTTCTGCCCAGCAATATGAAGCCTTTCATATACAAATGCAATGGGCTTTAGATAAACAATTGCCGATTGTCATTCATACCAGAAATGCCATGAAAGAAACGATTGAAACGGTTATGCCTTTTGCAAAAAAAGGATTGCGTGGTATTTTTCATTGTTTTAGTGGTAATGAAACAGAAGCCAAACAAATAATTGATATGGGCTTTTATTTGGGAATAGGTGGTGTGATCACTTATAAAAATGCCGGCTTAGCTGAAGTGATTGCAAAGATTGATGCTGCCCATTTGGTATTGGAAACAGATGCGCCTTATTTAACACCGGTTCCTTATCGCGGAAAAAGGAATGAAAGCAGTTATTTGAAATATATTGTTGAAAAAATTGCTTCAGTAAAAAATATAACTGCAGAAGAAGTGGCTGCCATTACTACAGCCAATACAGAAAAAATATTCGGTAAATAAATGCGGAGAGCAGGATACGTTAATCTTTAACTTTTATTTTTTTCGTAAAACTGAGGGGCTATCGAACTTGCCATGATCAAAAATCTTCTCGACCAAGTAATAACGATAACGCCTATCGATTTCTAAACGAATTCGAAATTTCATTTTAAATCAATTAAATGAATAAACGGAGAGTGGTGGAGTGAGTGGATGTAATATATTAAATAGCCTTGCAAATTATTACAAGGCTATTAATTATTTAAAAAAGGTAGTAAAAAATCTATCTGAACACATCTAAATTATTGTTTTCACAATAAAATATGATTGCTTTACTAATCTCTCCTCCCATAAAGTGAAAATTACCATCTATAAGGTAAACTAATTTTTTAGGATCTGAATATTCAACGCTTATAACATAAGTCGTATTAGGTCCTCCGATTAGTGGGTTGAATTCTGATACCAAGTATTGAATCGGATAAGATTCAATTTTATGAACTATTGCTTCATACTTATGTTCATTGAATGAAAATGAGATTGGAAAAACTGTCATAAATATTTAATTTATTTTTTCAAAGCTACCAAAGGGTATTTGTAAAGTGCTTGATTTCGTGACTAAGATTTAGATGCCGAAATAAACGCTTATCTTTATACACGGTCATATTTAATATTTTTTTGAAATAAGAATATTTGATAAGTTATTGATTTGCAACTAATAATTGTTTTAATAACAAGATTTTAATTTTTTTCTAAAATCATTTTTGGATTTCGGTGCCGAAAGTTTATATATTTGTCCTAACAGTACTCGCCACGCTACCCACTTGAACAGCGTACCAGGGCGAGTCTTTTGCATTTATAAGGCAGCCCAACTGCAGTTTTTATTTGTTTAAGTAATTTAAAGCTTACTAATAAAGTTTTACTTTTATATATACTTAAAAAATAGTAATGAATTTCGAAAAAGCACCATCTTCAATCGATGAGCAAATAAAACAATTACAAGGCAGAGGATTATCAATTAATAACCCCGATTTTGCTTCACATTGGCTTTCTCATGTAAGTTATTATAGACTCGCTGGTTATTGGTGGCCAATGCAACACGATAAAGTACATCATCTATTTAAGCCTGATAGTAAATTTGAGGATGTAATTCATTTGTATAATTTCGATAGAGAATTAAGAATATTAATATTTGATGGTATTGAGAAAATAGAAATAAGCCTACGAAGTAAACTTATTTACCACCTTTCGCATGAATTTGATGCTTGGTGGTTTCAAAAAACCGAAATATTTCAAAGTACCTCTGATTTAATTGAAACATTATCATCAATTAAAGAAGAGGTTGATCGGTCCAAAGAAATATTTATTAAAGAACATAAAAAAAAGTATAAGGACGATTTGAGATTTCCTCCATCATGGAAAACTTTAGAATTAACAAGTTTTGGATCTCTCTCAAAATTGTATGGGAATTTGAGAAATAATATTAGTTCTAAAGATAAGATTGCCGAGGAACTTGGTGCTGTTAATCATACCTATTTACCGAGCTGGCTTCAATCTATAGCAGTAATAAGAAATTATTGCGCTCACCATAGTAGGCTTTGGAATAAAAGCTTGACAAGTACACCAAAATTATTATCAAAACCTCCATATAAATGGGTCGGCAATGTTCCCTCAGATACACAGAAATTATATTTACACCTATGTATATTAAGATACCTTTTAAATGTTATTGCACCCGAAAATTCATTTGCAATTAAGTTTAAAGAGTTATTAATAAAATATCCGTCGGTTGATCCTAATGCGCTTGGTATAAAACCGAATTGGGAAGATGAGCCATTATGGAATTAAACAACTTATATAAAGATATTTATAATAAAATTTGCTACCTATACCCATAAAATAAAAATAAGCTATTGAAATTCAATTACTTACTTAATTTAGTTGCGGAGAGTAAGAGATTCGAACTCTTGATACCCTTTCGGGTATACACACTTTCCAGGCGTGCTCCTTCAACCACTCGGACAACTCTCCGTTTTTTAAAGCCAGCAAAAATAATGGAATTGCTATTACCAATTATCCATTTGTTCAGGGATCACCCTTTCATTTTTAGGAAGCGGATGTTCTTTCCAGTCATTATCATAACTAACAAACCAACTCAACCATAAACTTCTGGATAAACGCATAATCAATGGCTGACAAATCAATAGCAACGTAAAGGTAACCCCCATCCAATAAAACATCCGATTATCATCAATATCGAAAGTCATTCCGATCAATACTTTCCATGCAATAAAACTGGCTACCAAAAATGCTACCGATAATGCATAACTCACATAACCGGTACCATAATAAAACCCTACTTCAATTTCTGTGGGTTGATGGCATACGGGGCATTGCTCATTCATCTTCACATTATGCTTAAGGTCGTAGGCATTTTTTGTAGTAAATAAATAACCTTCCCTGCAACGCGGACATTTATTGCTTAAAACGCCCCACAAATAATTAGTAGCCATGTAGTAAAAATTGTGCTGCAAGTTAGCAACTTAATTAGTAATATTTTTTATTAACCTGACTGTAAACATAAATCAGGCTTTACTTGCGTCGCACCATGCATCGTTCGGTAATGCTATTGAGCAGGTATCAATCACTCAAAATTTTTTCCATTTGCATACTTCTCGATCCTTTAATTAAAAAATAAGTATGCTGAAAGTTTTGTTGTATAAACCATTCTTTGGCTGCTGCTGATTGTGCAAAATAAATATACGGATGTTTGATGTTTGCAAAATCTCCTCCCACCAATACTACTTTATCCCATGGGTATTGTTGAATTAATTGAATGATGGCTTCATGTTCAGCCATACTTGTTTCTCCCAATTCTGCCATACCACCCAATAACAATACTTTATGCGCTGCATGCAGCTTCGCAAAATTTTCTATGGCCACTTTCATGCTGGAAGGATTGGCATTATAGGCATCCAATATAATGTGGTTGCTTCCTTTCTCAATCATTTGCGAACGACTGTTAGAAGGAAAATAATTTTCTATGGCTGATTGTATATTTTCATCAGTCACATGAAAATATTTTCCTACTGCCACTGCACACAAAACATTCGGTAAATTATAATCGCCTACCAAATTGGTTTGAATAGAAATCTTCGCACCTTCTGTAATATCCACTGCTAAAAAAGGTTCGCTGTTTTTTATTGCGCCAATAATATTGGCATTTGTTGTTCCATAACTGAAAATATTTTTTATTCCCTTGCTCATGCTGTGTAAATAATCATATGCTTCATAAATGAAAGCAGTGCCTTCATGTGCGCTTAAAAAATCAAACAATTCTCCTTTGCCTTTTCTTACGCCTTCCACACCGCCAAATCCTTCTAAATGCGCTTTACCGCAATTGGTAATAATGCCATGTGTGGGTAAAGTATAACTGCAATAACTTTCAATTTCTTTTTGATGATTGGCACCCATTTCAATCACTGCTATTTGTGCATCTTTTTTAATACTTAATAAAGTCAGCGGTACGCCTATATGGTTATTCAAATTACCTTTTGTGGTATAGGTTATATACTGTGATGATAAAACTGCGCTCACCAATTCCTTGGTGGTTGTTTTACCATTGCTTCCGGTGATGGCGATAAATGGAATGGTAAATTGTTGGCGATGATGTTTTGCTAATTGTTGTAAAGTAGTTAATACATCAGTTGTTTTAATCAATCTTTCATCTTCGCTGTTAATATCTTCATCAATCACAGCATAAGCAGCGCCTTGCTGTAATGCCTGCAATGCAAAAGCATTTGCATTAAAGTTGGGGCCTTTTAATGCAAAGAAAAGATCGCCTTGTTTTAATTGACGTGTATCTGTTTGAACAGAGGGGTGTTGTAAAAAGAGCCGGTATAATTGTTCTATCGTCACAGGAAATTATTTGTATAAAAATAGGACTTAGATTTTTGATGCGTAAAAAATATCAAGTGCTATTTAGGAATGAGTATTGGCAATGAATCTTCTTTGATACTCCCTCTTTAGGGGGCAAGGGGTAAAAAGAAAACCATCCGCATTTAGTGGATGGCCTCTTTGTCCCGAATAAACGGGTCGCTGTATTTACCTTTACCTTATCTTATTTTTTTGCTCTTCTGGATGGTAAGAAGTTTCCTGTTTTTGCATTTTTACTGGTTCATTCTGCCGGACCAAAATGATCCATCGCACAACGGAAACCAATGGTACTGCTGCTTTGATCTTCTTCTAAAAATCTGCGTGTACCCGGACTTAACCAATAAGGCCTGTCGTTCCAGCTACCACCTTTTACCACTCTTGATTTATCAGAGATCAATGTAGTAACACCATAACCATAATTCACTCCATTGTAAACACTGCTGGTATCACCATCTAAATAGTTGATCGCATAAGCGCGTTGATAATTTCTTCTGTTTCTTAATGCAGAATCAGATTCAGGAACCATTTTAATTCTACCCAAGCTATCTCTTAAATTACCCTGCCCTTTGCTCATATCCACTTTCTCGAATTTATTACCGCGATAAGGATTAAAATCACTGGCATCATTATTCGATAATGGCCTGTACACATCTGCAACCCACTCGCTCACATTACCGCTCATGTTATAAATACCGAATGCATTAGGCGCAAATGAAGTTACTTCTGCAGTAATTGCTGCATTATCATTCAATCCACCTGCAACACCCATATTATCACCACTTCCGCGTTTAAAGTTGGCTAAAAATGCACCCTGGTAACTACCATTGATGGTGGATCTTAAATTATCAAAGCCGTCATTCTTCCATGAATAGATTTGTTTGTTTAGGATAGCTTCTTCACCACGTTTTTTAGCTGATACCTTTTGCTGAGGATTTTCTGCAATCAACGCATTCGCTGCATATTCCCATTCAGCTTCAGTTGGTAAGCGGTAATCGGGAAATAAAATACCATCTTCAAATTTTACGGTTGTACGCGGACGGCCTTGCGCATCTTTTAAAGGATTGGCTTTTGATGTAGCGAACCTACCCGGTTGCGGTGCATATTCACCCATCAAATAAGATTTGGTATTAAAGTTTTCCTGCCCGCCACCATTCATTTCTGTTTTGATGGTATTCGGATTTAAATATTGCTGGCCCTTCGCCATTAATTCATGTTCATTTACACGGTCTGTTCTCCAAACACAATAATCTTTTGCCTGTTTCCAGGAAACACCTACTACCGGATAATAATTATAAGAAGGATGACGGAAATAATATTCTACATAAGGTTCGTTGTAAGCCAGTTCACTTCTCCAAACCAAAGTATCGGGTTTAGCGCCATCTACTACTGCCTGGTATTGCGGATCACTGAAAACATTTTCTACCCAATACAAATACATTCTGTAGTTAACATTGGATACTTCTGTTTTGTCAATAAAAAAAGAATTTACGGTCACTCTTCTCGGCATATTATTCCAATCAGCCATTACATCTTCCTGAGAAGCACCCATGGTAAATGTACCGCCTTGCACAAATACCAAACCCGGAGCAGTTTTAATAGCTTTTGGTTTAGCCACATTAAAATTGCCGTTGGTTTTATCGTTATAGTTTAAACCGGTAGCTGAATCCTGTTGCGGTTTCTTTTTCATGAAAGTACATGAACCTAATGCTGTAACAACAGCCAAAAACAAAACACCATGTCTTACACCTTTTCGCAGTTGCATAAGTTGTAATTTTAATTTTAAACAGTAAATAATGAGGGTAGACTTTGTTCCGCTATGCGAATATAGCAGATTTTATACAAACCTGCACGCATGGGTACCCTCGTTTAATGTTACTAAAAACCTAATTTTAAGCATCATTTAATAAAGTTGGCAATGTAATGAATAACGTTGCCTGAAACAAATTAGTTTCCGGCAGTACAGAAATATTTTCATGCAGCAGTATAAAAGAATTTTTTTAGGAATCGGCTTATTGCTTTTTATCCATCTCCATACAAAAGCACAACGCAGTTATGCAGCTAATTCTGTATTGGCTTCCGGCAGCTGGTATAAAATTGCTGTAAAGCAGGAAGGTGTTTATAAAATTGATGTAAATTTTTTAAATGCGTTGGGTATCAATACCAATAATCTTGCTTCTGCAAGCATCCGGTTATATGGTAATGGCGGCGGAATGTTGGATGAAAATAATGCAGTTGCCAGGCAGGATGACCTTTTTGAAAATGCCATTCAGGTTAATGATGGTGGTGATGGAATATTTAATAATGCCGATTATTTTTTATTCTATGCACCGGGGCCAAACAGATGGATCAAAGACAGTTTAAATCAAACCTTCTCTCATCAAAAAAATTTATACAGCGATTCGGCGTATTATTTTATTACTATCGGCGGAACAGGTAAAAGAATTCAAACAAATACTGCTTTTAATAATCCAAATAGTACAGTCAATAGTTTTGATGAACGCTACTTTTATGAAACCGATCTGGTGAATTTATTGAATAGCGGTAAAACATGGTATGGCGAAGAATTCAGTACCGTTAATGGAAACAGTTTAAGCAGAAATTTTCAGGTCGATTTTTCCGGATGGGTAACAAATTCTCCGGTAACATTGCTTACAAACCTTGCCGGGCGCAGTGTTGCAGCCGCCAGTAGTTTTATGGTGCAGGTCAATAATCAAACAGTACAAAATGTAAACATCAATTCAGTGAGCGGATATTTTTTAGATCTCTATGCAGTGTCCTCTCAACAACAAAATAGTTTTGTTCCCAACGCATCGGTCTTGAATGTAAACATCAGTTTTACTCCCGGTGTCAGTGGTGCACAGGGTTGGTTAGATTGGTTTGAAGTACATGGAAGGAAAAATTTATCCATGAACAATCTCAATCAATTATTTTTTCGTGATTGGAAATCGGTTGCCAATAATAGTATCGCAGCATTTACCATCAATAATACTGCTTCAACCACCTCTGTTTGGGAAATCACCAACCCGTTGCAACCACAACAACTCAGTACCGGTTTTATTGCATCCCAAACCAATTTTATCAATGATGCATCAAGGTTAAGAGAATATGTGGCATTCAATACTACCGGTTTTTTATTACCGGTTGCAATTGGAAAAATCGCCAATCAAAATTTGCATCATTCATCTGCTGATAATGATATCATCATTACACCAACAGCCTTTCTAACACAAGCGAATCAATTGGCGAGTTTTCATCAGCACCAATATGGTTATTCAACTGTTGTTGCAACAACAGAGCAGATCTATAATGAATTTGGCAGCGGCACAGCTGATCTTTCTGCGATCAGGGATTTTATTAAAATGTATTTTGATAAAGCCAGTACAAACAATACACCGGCACCGCAATATGTAACACTGATGGGCGCTGCTTCATTTGATTATAAAAACAGGATTGCCAATAATACCAATTTGGTTCCGGCTTATGAAAGTGTGAATTCATTAGACCCTTTATCGACTTATGTGTCGGATGATTTTTTTGCTTTTCTGAAAGACAATGATGATATCAATAATACGGTTTCACCGCCTTTATTGTCAATCGGTATCGGAAGATTGCCGGCAAGAACGATGACTGAAGCTGCAACAATGGTAAATAAAATCATCTATTATCATAGTCCGCAAAGTTTTGGGGCCTGGCGCAATCAACATATTTTTGTTGCAGATAACGGGGACAGTGATTTGCATTTGAATGATGCAGAAACCATTGCTGCAGACATACGCGCTACCAATAATTTATTTAATGCCACCAAAATTTATGTTGATGCATATCCTGTAGTCAGCGGCACGGGCGGTAATCGTTTTCCGGATGTTAATGCTGCAATTGTGAATCAACTGAACAGTGGTGCCCTTTTATTTAATTACAATGGCCATGGTGGTTACCAGCAATTATCCAATAATGCCATTTTTGGGGAAACAGAATTACAGCAATTAAACAATGCCGGTAAGCTTCCGTTATTTATTACCGCCACTTGCGATTTTGCTCCTTATGATGATCCCACTAAAAATGCTTTAGGCGGCAGTTTATTGTATGGCGATTCAACAGGAGCGATTGCATTGATGACAACCACAAGAGATGTGTTTGCATCGAGTAATTTAGTCATGAATGATAATTATGTAAAGGTGTTATTCAAGCCCGATGCCAATGGAAATTATTTGCCCTTGGGTGATGTGGAAAGGCTTTCAAAAAATACCACCTATCAAAATTCAGCGGATATCGTAAACAACAGAAAATTTACTTTGCTCGGTGATCCTGCCATTCGATTGGCATTTCCGCAATTAAATGTACAGATAACATCCATTAACAATCAGCCTGTTCAATCCAATGATACATTGCATGCATTGAATCAATATACCGTAAGTGGAAAAGTAACGGATCATTCAGGTAATACCATCAATGGTTTCAATGGAGTCCTTTATCCCACTGTATTTGATAAGGCGCAACAGGTAAGCACTTTGGGTAATGATCCCGCCAGTCCGGTTACCGCTTTTAGTCAGCAGGCCAATATTCTGTACAAAGGCAAAGCCACGGTACAGAATGGTATTTTCAATTTCAGTTTTGTAATGCCTAAAGATATCAATTATCAATCCGGCAATGGCCGGTTAAGTGTATATGCAAACAATTCCGCAGAAGATGCCAATGGCATCTTCACTAATTTTTCTACCAATGGAGCAAATAATATTATCCTTTACAACAATGGCCCGGTCATCCAACCTTATATCAATGATTCCAATTTTGTAAGTGGTGGTTTAACCGATGAAAATCCCTTGTTATTAGTGAAATTATACGATTCATTGGGTATCAATACTGCCGGAACAGGAATTGGCCATGATATTACTGCTGTGCTCGACAGCAATGAAAAAAATGTATTGGTATTGAATAATTATTATACTGCTGTAATGGATAGTTATCAGCAGGGATGGGTGCAATATCAGTTGCCTGTGCAAACAGAAGGGCTGCACAGCATTACCATCAAAGCATGGAATGTGGCAGATATTTCCAATACCGCTACCATTCAATTTTTAGTGAAGAAGCGAATACAATTGCAAATAAAAAATCTCTTCAATTATCCCAATCCGTTTACTGCAAAAACCACTTTTTCTTTTGAACACAATCAGCCCAATGGCCAGTTAACAGTAGTGATTGCTGTGTTTAACAGCAACGGGCAATTGATGAAAGAGATCAATCAATCCTTTACCGATGCAGGCAGCAGAAGTTGTTCCATTGATTGGGACGGAAAAGATGGATCAGGACAAAAATTAGCGCCTGGTTTATATTTTTATCGTATTATTGTAACCACAACAGATGGTTCGGCAACGGCCACACAAAAATTACTTCTCTACTAAACAATTTGAATGGTATAATTCTACGTTAACTAACATATTGGTTTTATCAGGATCTATTCTTTGTTATTAAATTTCAAAACATGAAAAAGCAAACCATTGTCTATTCGTTTGTTCTGTTGTTAACGTTCAGTATTACAGGGTTAAAAGCACAAACAAGTTCGGTAAATGTAACCACTACTGCTGTCCCGTTTTTACGCATCAATCCGGATGCAAGAGGGGGTGGTATGGGTGATCTGGGAATTGCTACTTCTCCCGATGCCAATTCTTCTTTCTGGAATTTAGCCAAAACACCGTTCACTACTGCCAATGATGCCATTGGGGTAACCTATACCCCCTGGTTAAAAGACCTGGGTTTGAATGATGTGTACCTTGCCAGCTTAGCAGGCTATCATAAAATAAGTGACGATAAAGCCATCTCAGCTTCTATCCGCTATTTTAATCTGGGTAATATTCAGTTCACCGATTTTGCAGGCAATGCATTGAATACCTATAACCCGAGAGAATTTTCTTTTGACCTGGGTTATTCCTTAAAATTATCCGATCAGCTGGGATTGGGTATTGCATTAAGATATATCAATTCCAACTTAGCATCCGGAACTGTGAATGGGGTTACCTATAAAGCAGGCAATGCCGTATCGGGTGATGTGTCTTTATTTCATAATGGCAAGGATCAATCCGGTAAAGGTTTTACCTGGGGATTATCGCTTTCTAATTTAGGTTCCAAGATCAGTTATACCGACGATCCTTTGGATAAGGATTATATTCCGGCTAACTTGGGATTGGGTTTTACTTATACCACTGTATTTGATCCGAGTAACAGAATGACTTTCGGGTTAGACATCAATAAATTATTGGTGCCTGCGCCACCGGTGGCAACAGGCATCACATCAACCGATTCGGCTGCATTGGCTTCTTACCGCAGCAGCAGTGTAATCTCCAGTTGGTTTAAATCATTCAGCGGTACCGGTTCCTTTCAAACGGTAACTTTTTCATTGGGGGCAGAATACAATTACAATGATCTGTTCTTTTTAAGAGCAGGTTATTTTTATGAGAACCCGTCACAGGGCGATCGTCAATTTTTCTCTGCCGGTGTGGGTTTTAAATACGAAGTGGCCAATATTAATTTTTCTTACCTGGTGCCATCGGGTAATGGGGTTACCAGAAATCCTTTGTCGAATACCTTACGTTTAGGCATTTCATTTGATTTGGATAAGGGATCGGACAGAAAGTTTTGAGTATAGATTTATTGAAGATTACACGAATTGTTAGCACGAATTACACGAATTGGTAAGCACGGATTACACGGATTGTAAGCACGAATTGTTTAGGTAATTTAAAATTCAGTTATCTAATTCGTGTAATTCGTAATAATTCGTGTAATAAAACACACTAGATTGTGGTAATCTAATTCGTGTAATCCGTAATAATTTGTGTAATAAAATAGTAGATATTCGTGTAATAAAAATTATTGGTAATGAGAATCGGCTACGGTATAGACTTTCATCAATTGGTTGAAGGAAGGGATTTATGGATTGGCGGTATCAAAATCCCGCACAGCAAAGGCGCACTCGGACATAGTGATGCAGATGTGTTATTACATGCCATTTGCGATGCTTTGTTGGGCGCTGCTTGTTTGGGAGATATTGGTGTACACTTTCCGGATACAGCATCCGAATATAAAAATATTGACAGTAAAATTCTATTGGCCAAAACAATGGAATTGATACAATCAGAAGGCTACCGGATCATCAATATCGATTCCACTTTGTGTTTGCAATTACCTAAAATTAAACCTTATGTAACGCAAATGCAGGAAGTGATCGCTGCTATTTGCGGTATTACCAGTAAAGATATATCCATTAAAGCAACCACAACTGAGCATATGGGTTTTGTAGGAAGAGAAGAAGGATTGGTGGCGCATGCGGTAGTGTTGTTGAAGAAGGGGCTTTAGTCTTTGGGGATTAGTCTTTGGTCTTTAGTCTTTAGTTATTAGTCTTTAGAAGAGGCCCCGTTTTACTAAACCACCCTTCTCCCGATGACTATTGGGGAGGGTTACAGATTGTTTCATGATGAACGTAAACCCCTGTCATGCTGAGGTGCTTAGCTTGCACTGAGTTTATCGAAGTGAAGCAGGACGAACGTAAACCCCCTTGTCATGCTGAGGCTCTCGAAGTAGGACTAACGAGAAGTTTAATCGAATTAACCCTTCCCCCGATGACTATCGGGGAGGGTGACAGATCGTTTCATGATGAACGTAAACCTCTGTCATGCTGAGGCTATTAGCTTGCACTGAATACTATGAATGTAAAGCCCCTGTCATGCTGAGGCTCTCGAAGCATGATGAAGTGAAGCATGATGAAATGAAGCATAATGAACCTTGTTTTAATCGAATTCACCCTCCCCCCGATGACTATCGGGGAGGGTGACAGATCGTTTCATTTTAATTCCTGTAAATTGTGTCATATTATTAAACTCAGAAACTATTATTAAACCTGCCTTCTCCCGATGACTATCGGGGAGGCTTACAGCTTTAGGTCATGTTGAGGTGCTCAGCTTGTACTGAGCTTGCCGAAGTGAAACATAAACTTTTTTGAATGATTTCTATTAAGACCAACAGCTAAAGACTAAAGACCAATACCCAAAGACCAATACCCAAAGCCCAACCCCCAACAACCAACTATGAACTTTTTTACAGAAATAAAAACTACCTGGCAAAGCATCCCTGATGAAGTACAAATTTTTTTAAAAAGGGCACTGCTTATTTTTATTGCCTGGAAAATTATGTACAATGGTTTTTTATTCAATGGAAGAATTATCGATAAGCCATTAACAGATTGGAGTACCGGTGGAGCCCGACAGGTCATGCAATTGTTTTACCCCAATAGTGTATTTACAATTAAAGAAGAATGCAACCCTGTGCCTGAATTAAATAATGAAATAGCTTGTCTGGACTTCCTTTTTAAGGATGGCAGAAAAATAGTAGGGGTAGCAGATGCCTGTAATGCATTGGAATTATATGTTTTGTATATCGGTTTCCTTTTTGCCTTTCCAATGGATGGCAAAAAAATAAAAAGAATCATCCTCTTTCTCCTAAGTGGGGTACTGCTTATTTATATTGCCAATATCATTCGATTGGCTGCTCTGGCTTCCATGAATATGCACCGGATGAATGCGGTGGATATGGCGCATCATTATGTATTTAAAATGATTGTATATGCATTGATCTTTGGTTTATGGGTATTGTTTACCAAAAAGAAATTGAATCATGAACCTGCTCAATAAAAAATACATCCCTTATTGCTGTCTGGTATTCATGGTCTTGTTTTGCTGGATAGAAGAATCTTTTATAGAAGGGCGTTTGCATGCATATTTATACGATGCTGGACATGTGATCATTCGATCTTTATTTCGTTTGGCCTACATCTCCATAATTTTTACAACAGGGTATTTCGGGTTAAAAGCTTTATCTGTAAAATGGCTGGTTTTATTATGGGTTATTTGGTATGTAATTGTTTTTGTTACAGCGGGTATCGTTAAATTCCCCATCGTTTTTTTGCATCATCCTATGGATACTGCAGGTTGGAATTTTTGGATTAGTTTTTATAATTCTGCACTCACTCCCTTTCCCTATATTTTTCTTTTATTACTTTATTTTTTATTGGGTAAAAAAACCAAATCTACTTCCGAATAGGTACCTATTTTATGCCTGTGTTGGCATTATCTCCAAAGAGCTGGTATATTCATTGGTATAAATAAACCCTGTTGGTGCAAACACGAACAGGGTATTGGCAGCATTCAATTTTTTTTATTGAATTGTTTCACTGCTTTTTTTAATACCAGTGATATGATAAAACTCACCACTGCACCTACTGCTGCAAGTATGGCTGTTTTAAAGATATCGCCTGTATTAATGGTTGTAGCGATTGTTAATAAGGTACCGCTGATGGTACCGTTTCTTATGCTGTGATCCATAGTTTACTAATTAAGAATGAATAATAAGGGTAAAAATAAAAGGCCCGCTTTCAGCCTGCATCATTCTTTTTTATTATTGTTCTCTTCTGTTGTTAATTGGCTCACTGCACCAATCACGGATCCTGCAACTGCTGCATACCCTGCAATGGTTACTACTGTTGCCGGTAATGCAACAGGTGCTGAAATAATGGCTGCGCTTACCGCAGCTAAGATCAAACCAATGTTTCTTAGTTTTTTAAAGAAACCCGGTGTGGGTGACTGCGCTCTTTGTATAAGGTTCATAATAGAAATTTTATAGGGTTACTAATTAATTTTAAATGATTCATTGTTTTAGAGAAGCGGGTTTCGCACTAAGCGTACAAAGTTTTTTTTGTTTCCCTTTAATGCAACATATAGCATGATTGTTTGCATGTTGATTTTTTAGAAACTAAGTAAGCACGCAAAGGAAAGCCCTGCGGGATTTATAAAGGAACTTCCTTTTCAACTTTGTGTACCTCGTATTCTTTACTTCCTTGTGTGAAACTGCTTTCGGTAAGATTGTTTTTTTTGATGCTTAATATTACTTCTTCCCCCTTATTCAAAACAGGATAGATCATCATCTTCAACTTTGTTAGCATGCCAACAGAACTATCTCCCTTGCCTTCACCGGTAAGTATCGTTACCGGAGCAATGCATCCTTTCAGTTCTTTCAATGCATCATTGGCAGGATGGATTAATATCAGCACTCTGTCGGGTACATTCATTACCTGCAAATGCCAGCCGAAATGTTCACTGCATCTTTTTTGAAGCGGATAATTCCCTTCCGGAATGCAAGAGATATTGTGTTCATTATTTTTCCATGGTAACTCAATCGTATAACAAAGCTGTTCATTGTTAAATCGTATCTCTCCGTTGGTTCCCCTGGGATAATATGTTCTTATTAATTCTAGTATCATTTTTAAAGTTTAGTGTAATGAATTAAGAATGATGTTTGATAAAACGTACTGTCACCTTGAGGTTCTCGAAAGGTAAATTCAGGCTTCGAGCGCCTCAGCCTGACAGCACGTTTTTTGTTTTACCAGTTGTATGGGTTTGAGCGGTTGAGTTATTACTCCTACTAAAGACTCATATCTACAAACTCCCGACTATACTACCGCTACCTGTCCTGTAAATAAACTGTCTGACACATTTTTGCCGTCAGCAGAAATAAAGGCAACCCATGTTTGCACGGTTTTTCCGCTGAAATTGGTTACTTCCAATGTATCTCCCGACATGTTTCTATTAGCACCGGATAATGTGCTGATGGTTTGATCTAAATCAGGACAGTACACGATAAGTATGGCTTTGTCGTTGCTCTTTGCAAAGCCGTTGCCGGTATTATCGGTCCAGGCAAAATTTACTTTGCCGGCCGTTCCCGCTGTTGCTGTTGGTGCAATGGCATTTGCCAAAGTTCCGCGGCTCAACACCACCATACTGTAGTTAATGGAAAAATTCGGATACGTACCGCTGATGCCGTTTCGGATATTGTAAGCCAATGCTGCATTAGGCCCGGTAATGCCGTTGGCAAAATCCTTGAATGTAATGTTCAGCAAAGCAGTAAACTGCCGCAGAAATTGAATGGTCAAACGGAATTTAGACTGCTGCTCCAATTGCAAATCGGTAGCTTGTCCTGTTCTTTTGCCTGAGCGGCTTCGCATATAGCTGATGCCTTTCCAGGTACCGCCTACTACGGTGCCTACTTTTCCGGAGAATCCTCCAAGAATCCCTTTGTTAATTGTACCCATTGTTTGTTTTTTAAAGAATGAAAAAATAAAATACCTTCAACAGAAAACCTGCACTGCAGTCAGGTTGGCAAACGATCACTGCAGTTGATGTTTGCGGATACAAAGTCATAGTAAAAAGAAAAGCATTTATGGTAAGAGGGGTAAGCTTACCCCCTTGAAACCCTTGCCGGATAGGGATTGCAGGCTATAAAAAAGAATGGAATTGTGCTATGGTTTCATAAGCTTCTGTGAGTGTTTATGCCATTTTGGTGAAAACAGCAACCAGCAGAGAGGAAGCGGGGATCATTTTAATTCCCTTTCTATTTTTCTTAAATGATTTATCATATCAATCAACAGATCACGGATACTGTTAACGGTGGATTGTTCAATGGAAGAATATTTTGAGTTCAGGCTTTCCCAGGATAATCCCCTGTTTCTCGTGCCTTTGCTGTTAAAATGCTTCGCTATCTGTTTTAATAGAAAAGGCCTTGTTAATTTCGGGAACAACCCTTTTTCCAATAAAAGTTTTGCCAGCAAGGCCATTTCCGGAGCTGATAAAGCAGTATCGATGGGCTGATTGTTACTAAAAGTATATGCCGACTTTTTAGTTGGCGGAAGGCTTATATTGTTCCATTTGTTTTCTGCAGCCTGCTTTTCTTCGTTTATCCAGTCGAGCATCATTTCCTGCACCGTTCCTTCAAACGGATGCAAGGCAATATGTTTTCTTACATAATAGCCCGTTATTCTTTTTTTGCACTGTGTAAGCCATATTATTTTTGCTGTTTCGCTTTTACAGGCTTGCATTTTTTTTGCAATTGTTTCCTGCTCATATAATAGAAAAGCAGGGCTGTTAAAATTCAGTTTGTATAAGATAGGGATGCATTCCGCTTCATCTTTTACACACATCATTGCTTCATACAGCATTTGCAGGTATTGGTATTGCCGGCTGTTATTGCGGTTAGCAGGCAGCAGGTATTCTTCAAAAGCAACCAATAGTATGGAAAGTAAATTCGGGTCAATATTTTTTTCATTCAGTATTTTTTGTAATGATAATAGTTGGGCTTTTATGGTATGGGTATAAACCTTGATTTTGTAGGCTGGCAATGCTACCCCTTCATTAAAATAGTTGGTAAAATCGTACTGCAGGTGTGCAAAAATTGAATCGATACAGTTAATACAGAGAAGCTGAATTGCCGGATCAAATATGCTTTTATCCAAAGTATCAGCCAGCCTGGTTAATCCTTTCTGGTGATGTTCTATGTATAAACAAAGGGTATGTTCCCGCTCACATTGGTAGGCAGCTTCAGTAATGGATTTGTTCAATCGCTTTGCTTCACTGTTCAGGGCGGCCAATACTTTATCAGTAAGCAATGTTTTGTTGGTCTCCTCCCTGCACCAGGCAGGGATGGTTTCCGTTAGCAATTGCTCCAGAAACGAAAGTTGGTAGCTTAAGCCCGGTGTTTGCATCTATTGAAATTTGAGCAGTGCCGGGGTATATATATGCAGCAGGGTTAGCAGTAATACAGTTCTAAATTCGGAAAATAGATAATATGAAACAAACTTATTTTGGAAAAGTCTTTTTCAATAATTCTAATAAAAAATGGCTTTGAGGGGCTGCAACAACAAGCCCCCTGACTTACTAGCCCGAATCCTGCTTTCTCCCACTCTTTTCCCTGGTTTTCTATGGCATACAAACTGAATAGTGAAACAAGAGTAAAAGAAAACAAGAAGAAGAGAGGAAGAAAAGAGATTTACAACCGTGCTGGTGATAATACCAATAAGGGCAAAAAAGGTTTTCTAAACACAAAGGCCTTCTTTAATGTAAATGAAACGGAATCTGTTGCAAATATTTGATCTGTTTTAATTCCATCGTATCCATACCAGGATAATAAATGGCAGCAAAAGTTGCAAATCGTCTGGGATCGCCGTCTTTTAAAAACATACGGGCACCGTGATCTCCGGAAATGATAATGATCTTGTTTTGCCAGTCAGGGATTTGATTTAAAATTTTTAATATAATAGCATTTCCATATAAAAGATAATTAAGATACTGATTTATAATTTCATTTTTTTGTGTATAAATGGGAGATGTATTAAAAATTGGATTTTTATTTAATTCACCATCAGAATTTCTTAGATAAGGCGAATGTGGTATCAATAAATGAGCCCAAGTGAAATTCGGTTTTTGATAATTGTTTTTTACTGTATTATTTAGTTCCGCAATTACTTGATTATTATAATTATCTAGTGGTCTAATCAGGCTTAAAATAATTTTTGAAAAAATTGTATGGTTAATAATTTGACTAAAATAGGTATCTGAAAAAAAAGGTAATTTGGCAATCTTATGTTGATTGTATATATCAATAAAATCTAAGTTTGTAAAAGAGTAACCTAAGTTTTTTAATTGTTCAACCATTGTGCTTTTTCTTAAATATAAAGAGGCATACATATCATTTGAGGGGAGAATACTATCATCTAAATTAAACAAGGAACTTAATGAATATATGGTATAATCGCTTCTTGATGCGAGAGAATCGAAAGTAAAAAATCTCCGTTTTTTTAAAGAATCTAATAATGGGTTATAAAAACGGAATTCATTTTTTAAATAAGAAGGGGCTCCGTATTCATCCATTAAAATCCATATAATATCTTTTTTGTGCTCTATTTTAATTGGTTGTCCATCTTTTTTTGCTTTAAGTGTTGAGTGATTTGTTTCTTTAATAAAGTTATCAAAGCCAATTATTAAATTAACTATTATCATGAAAACAAAAAACAGATTGACTGTTTTATTTATTAAAGGGATTAACAATTTAGGTATTATCTTCTTTACATAAAAATAACAAACGCATCCTGCCAATATTATAATAGGGGAGTATCGAATTCTGATTGCGAAGCCCAATATAGAAGAAATTGCATTATCAAAACTTTCTTTGAATAATAAAGGATACCAAAAAATAATAATCCATCCATAAATGTATTGCTGAGTTTTTATTTTTTTTGAAACATGAATAATACAAAAAAGTTATTGTGGAATAACTAAATATAAACAGTAAGAAAATTAATAGGCTAAAAGATGGAAAATAACTAGAAGTTTTATATATCAAAAAAAATAAACCAAATAAGTAAACATACATTGGCTGCTCTAACCAATGATTTATTTTTTCTCGAGAAGGAATAATTTTCTGGAAGAAGCTTGGCATTGATGGCTTTGTATGATGGTGAAATGATTTTGGAAATGGGCAATGAATTTTTCTTCGGTATAATTGTTGAAGATATCTTTTCTGTTGGCTAATAAAATGGCTGCCTTACTATCTTCTTTTGGCACAAACTCAATAATGGCATAACGGTTAGTGATAGAAGCGGTTAATTTAGCAACAAAAGCCAAAGGGATATTTTTACTGATACATAAATGATGAACCAATGCCAGCAGCATCACCATATCCCCCTGTACTCTTTCCAATAATGCTTTTTTCTCTTTGTTCTCCCAACCCAAGCCGGGAGAGGGTTGTGTAATATCGGCCACCAGGGTATTTATATTGGTGCAGGCTTTTGACTTGATTTCGGCCTGTATCTTTTCTACACAAGCCATATCTTCTTCCACTGCCACTACATAGTCACAGATGGCAGCAGCGATGAAAGAAAATTTGCCGGTATTGGCACCAATATCAATTACAGTATTGGGCTGTAAGTGCATTAACCATTTACGAATGATATTTGTTTTATCATCCAGGTATGCATCTTCTGCAATATCTTTTACATAATAATCTGACCAAGTACTTTGTTGTAATCCGGGTTGCGCCCATTTCAAAATATTTTTTTTCAGCAAATGCAGTAGTGCGATCAATTTTTCTTTTGATAAAACTTTGTCCTTACTTACAGATTTGGTTGTTTTTTGAAATTTGGCATGGGCATGTATATGCAGCAAACAAAAACTGTTGAACCAGGATTTTAAGGGTAATGCATTGCTTACAAAGGATAAGGGAAACCCGTTGATATGTGATCGGGATAACTTTCCCCATAAAGCATCTTTGTAATACATTAAGGTAAGCGGACTTAATATTTCTTCGCAACATTGCTTATAAGCGAACCATGGTTGCCCTTCGGTATAAAAAGAAAATGATAGGGTATCCAGTAAGCGGCAATACCCTTTATAAAAAACAAAATTATAGGGGCTAGCATCTTTTAAGATCATGCCATATTTTAATGCAATCAGATTGATTTGAATATAGGTTAGGGCCATTTCGCGCCACTGGCTATAAGTCCATTCATAGGGATAAGAAATATACGGGATCTGTTCGGGAAAAAGGACCTTATAATAACCTGATGCATCCTGATTTTCCATTATGGTCTGATGCGGCAGAATCAAATATTTATCGATTAAGGATCGGTATAACCCTGAATTAATTAAATGATCAAATTCCTTTTGATAAGAATTAGAAATATACCTGAAATAGCCTTTGTCTTTTTTAACAATAAAACCTGCGGGGTCTTTATAGGATATAGGCTGTAAGGTGCTGAACATGTAACAGATTATTCCTGTTTATTATTGTAAAATTTCCCTTTTACATAATTCTTGATCCTGCCAAAAAAAACAGTTAGAGTTAACACACCAGATAAAATAGCCTGATAAAATAAGCTGCCGGTTCCGGGATCAATATACAGGAAGTGAAACATGGATTTAATTTTAGATTGTATAATAAAATAGACTCCAATGAATCACAAGGGTTTAAAACACAAATAAAATACTTTACTTGATATTTACAAAATAAAGATGCTGCGCTCTTTTATTTCGTTGTCTGATTTTTATTGAAATATAAAATTATTTTTTTTATTGTTAACTTATTTTCTTGCACATATATTTGCCGGTATAAAATGATTTACCATTGTATCGGTAATCCCCCCCCCCAACCTTACTGATGCGAGTTATGATTTAATGATGGATCGGGAAATATTCCTGCAAATCCATCATAATTTTTTTATTAATCTTTTCCATTTTGTAACTATTGCTAACAAGCGCTAATGCTAATTGCAATACATTTGGGACTGAGGGCGGCGAAGCCGTGGAAAGGGGATAGGAGTCTGTCGTTTGTAAATAATCAGAAAAACCTTAAAACGGGTTGTCACCCTGCCCCGATTTCTATCGGGGCGAAGGGAGGATTCGAAAAGCTGTCATTCTGCCCCGATGACTATCGGGGCGAAGGGTGAATTCGATTAAATTTCTCGTTCGTCCTGCTTCACTTCGATAAACTCAGTGCAAGCTAAGCGCCTCAGCATGACAGAGGGTTTACGTTAGTCCTGCTTCACTTCGATAAACTCAGTGCAAGCTAAGCACCTCAGCATGACAGAGTTTACGTTCATCATGAAACGAGTTGTCACCCTCCCCGATAGTCATCGGGGGAAGGGTGGATTCGATAAAAAAAGAGTTTTTATCATCAGAATGTATATATGCTTAAAGCTATTAATCAGCAAATTGGAACTTCCCTCAAACACTTATCTTTACATCCATAAACAGATCACTAATATTCCAATATGAAGCAGTTTCTCAGATTCTTTTTCTTTTTGTTTTTATCAGTAGCCGTAATTACTGTTCAGGCGCAGGTTAGCGGCAGCAGTATCAATATTGACCAATTATCCGATGCTCAGTTAATGCAATACTTAGGAATGGCTAATGGTTCGGGTATGAGCGAAGCTGATCTGATCGCCAAAGCCAAAGAGAAGGGATTGAGTGATTCGCAGATACAACAATTGAGGCAGCGCTTGCAGACCATGCAGGGTATCAACGGTTCTGCAGCAAATAAAGGATCAGATACCGCTAATTTCCGCAATGGTATCAAATCAAATTTGCCATATAATCAGACAGAAATGGTGAATGGTTTGCCGGTTTTCGGGTCTGAACTCTTTTCCAAAGAAAACCTGACTTTTGAGCCCAATTTACAGATACCCACTCCCAAGAATTATCAATTGGGTGTAGGTGATCAATTGAATATTGACCTTTTCGGTTATTCGGATGTAAGTTTTAAATTAAAAGTAACTCCCGAGGGGGTGATACGCATACCCAGCCTGGGCCCGGTAAAAGTAGCGGGTTTAAGTTTTGAAGATGCGCAAACCAAGATCAAGGGCCAATTGGCTAAAATATATCCGCAGATACAAACGGGCAAAACTTCGGTACAGGTTTCACTGGGGCAAATCAGATCTGTCCGCGTAACCCTGATCGGCGAAGTAGAACGCCCGGGTACTTATACCTTATCTTCCTTATCCAATATGGCCAATGCCTTGTATGCATCGGGCGGACCGAATAAAATCGGTTCTTTCCGAGATATTGAACTGATCCGTAATGGGAAACGAATCAGTGTATTTGATCTCTATGATTTTTTATTGAACGGGGATCTTTCTAAAAATCTTCGTTTGGAAGATGATGATATTATTAAGGTTTCGGCTTATACAACAAGAGTGGCGATTACCGGTGCCGTTAAACGAAAAGCCATTTATGAAACCAGGGCCAATGAAAACCTGAACGACCTGATTAAAGTAGCAGGTGGTTTCTCTGATATTGCCTTCAAAGATTTTGTTCGGGTAGTGCGTTATGGCAAGAATCAAAAAGAAGCCATTACGGTTAATAATTACCAATATACAAAATTTGTATTGCAATCGGGGGATAGTTGTCATATAGACAGTATCTCTAACCTCTATTCCAATCGAGTGGTGATCAGTGGTGCGGTATTTCATCCGGGTGTATATTCGGTAGAGAATTTCCCCGGCCTGAAAGAATTGATTCAAACCGCTGGACTAAGAGAAGATGCGTATACCCAAAGAGGCTGGATCAGAAGAAGAAACGACCATTATGTACCCGTGATCCTTGACTTTAACGTAAAGGATATTGTAGCGGGTAATCAGTCAATTGCCTTACAAAGAGAAGATTCTGTTCGTATTTACAGTGTCTTGGATATCCGTGCAAAAGATTCGGTATCTATTAATGGAGAAGTGAATAAGCCCGGTTATTATGGCTATGCGGATAGTTTACAGTTGCAAGACCTTATACTGATGGCAGGGGGATTGAAAGAAGGGGCCAGCGGTAAAAAAATCGAGGTATCCAGACGGATCAGGGGCAATGGCAATGAAGGGGAAATACCCCAATACGCGGTGGTGGCCAATGTGGAATTAAATAAGGACCTGGGTGCATCTTCAGCTGCACCTAAATTTGTTTTACAGCCCTTTGATATTGTAAGTGTACGAAGAAACCCGGCTTATAAAGAGCAGAAGACCGTTACTTTGGATGGGGAAGTATTGTATCCCGGGAAATATGTGTTGACCAATAATAAAGAAACCTTAACTGAGATCATTCAGCAGGCAGGGGGATTAAAATCATCGGCTTATGCTCCCGGGGCCATCCTAATCAGGAATACCTATGCAGACAGTATTGACTATGCATTGGCAGATGAAAAAATGCAGAATGTAAAAAACCAGGTAAACGGTATTGATTCGCTCAGTAAAATTTTGGTGAACAGTTTAAACAGGGGCAAGAAGATCGTGGGTATTCATTTGGAGAAAGCGCTGCAAACACCCAATGGTATGGATGATATCCCCTTGATGGACAGCGATATCATTAGAATACCCAGAAAATCAGAGACGGTTCAAACATTCGGTTCGGTTTATGTACCTAAAAAAGTGGTATATCAGGATGGATTAAGCTTTAAAGATGTGATTGCTGAATCGGGTGGCTTCCTTACTTATGCCTCCAAAAAAAGGGCTTATGTGATGTACCCGAACGGGGAATTACGTATCACCAAACATTTCTTATTTTTCAAGCGCTATCCTAAATTAGTGCCCGGTGCAGAAGTATATGTGCCGCAAAGGGATCGTAAACCATTCGGATTGGCTGATATCGGAGGTATTGCGGGTATTATTACAGGGGTAGCTACTACTATTTTAGTGATTAAGAATTTATAACAGCACCGCTTAAGGAAACATCTGTAATGAATTAATATTAGTTTATTTTATAGTGGATTTTCATAAACAATTTGATGAATACAAATAAATTTATTTACGACTATTTTCAGCGTAAGGGAAGCATGTTTAGGGATGAGCTAATAATTTATGAGCAAACTTTATCTAAGCAAATAAAATCTAAAAACATTTTAGTTATTGGTGGGGCGGGTACAATAGGTTCTTCTTTTATAAAAGCAACTTTAAAATTTAAGCCTAAAAAGCTAGTTGTTTTAGATATAAATGAAAATGGCTTGACTGAATTGGTAAGGGATTTAAGGAGCTCGAAAAATTTATATGTACCTGAGGAATTTTATACATATCCCTTGTCATATGATAGCGAGATATTTACAAAATTATTAAAATCCAATACCCCTTTTGATATTGTGGCAAATTTTGCTGCGCATAAACATGTAAGAAGTGAAAAAGATATCTTCTCTATTGAGGCATTGTTGCAGAACAATTTAATTAAAGCGAAGGGGTTATTGGATTTATTGGTTGCGTTTCCCCCAACGCATTTTTTTTGTGTGTCTACAGATAAAGCTGCAAATCCTGTAAACATAATGGGTGCTAGTAAAAAAATGATGGAAGAATTAATTCTTTCCTATTCAAAGGATTTTAAAATATCTACTGCCCGATTTGCTAATGTCGCTTTTTCAAATGGAAGCTTATTAGATGGTTTTTTAGAAAGAATAAATAAATTTCAACCGTTGGCTTGCCCGTCTGATGTAAAACGCTTTTTCATATCTCCCGAAGAGTCAGGCGAGATTTGTTTATTAGCCTGCATTTTAGGTAAGAGTGCTGAAATTTTCTTCCCTAAATTAGATCCCCAAAAAGATTTAATCAGGTTCGCTGATATATGTCCTATTCTTCTAAATGAATTCGGGTATAAACCTTTTATATGTGAAAGTGAAGAACATGCTAAAAATTCTATGGATCTCATTAGCGAAAAATTATATCCTGTTTATTTTTTCAATAGTAATACTTCCGGTGAAAAACTCTACGAAGAGTTTTATACTGAAAATGAGCAATATGATCTAAATAGGTATAATTCATTAGGTGTAATTCTTAAAAATCCCTCTTTTACTAAATTTGAAATTGAAACAATTCTGGAAGAACTGAAATCATTATTTGATAAAAATTCTGTTAATAAACTACAAATAATAAACATATTGAATAAGTATATTCCTGAGTTTAAACATATTGAAACTGGCATAGGGCTAGATCAAAAAATGTAATATCAATTATAAGATAAATCAAGTATAATAAGATAATTATGGACACTGAAAAAAAACTAACAAGAATTAAAAGTATTTCCGTAAATCCTGATGTTACAATAATTGAAGCACTTAAAAAAATGGATGAAGTGCATTCTAAATTGCTTGTTGTAGCTGAATCAGGTAACATCAAAAATATAATTAGCATCGGGGATATTCAGCGAGCTTTGATAAAGGATGCGAATATGAAAGTTAAAATTGACAAGGTTCTGAGAAAAAAAATCAACGCTTGTTTGATAAATACTGATCGGCAATCTATTAAGAACAAGATGTTAGAGTACCGAACTGAATTTATGCCTTTAGTGAATGAGCATGGTGAAATTCTTGATATTATATTTTGGGATGAGTTTTTTGAGACAAATTCTTATGCAAAGAATAAAGAACTTGACTTGCCTGTTGTTTTAATGGCAGGTGGTCAAGGTACACGATTAAGACCTCTCACTAATACTATTCCTAAACCACTGGTACCATTGGGTGATAAGGCTATCATTGAACTTATAGTTGACAGATTTCATGAAATGGGGGCAAAAAACTTCTTTGTTTCAATCAATTACAAAGGAGAAATGATACGTGAACATCTTGATACAATTTCAAATAATAGATTTAGCGTTGAGTATCTTATGGAAGAAAAACCATTGGGTACCATAGGCAGCATTTTTTTATTAAAAGATAAGATATCAACAACATTCTTTGTGAGTAATTGTGATATACTTATAGATCAGGACTATTATGACATTTATCAATACCATAAAGAAAGCGGTAATGAAATTACGATCGTTTCCGCAGTAAAAATTTTTTTAATACCATACGGCACTTTAAATTTAAATAAATCAGGATTATTGGAATCTCTCGATGAAAAGCCGGAACTCACTTTTATGGTAAATACCGGTATGTATATACTGGAACCGCATTTATTAAATGAGATTCCTGAGGGAGAGTTTTATCATATTACGGATTTGATAAATAAAAAAATATCAACTAATTCTAAAATAGGTGTTTTCCCGGTAAATGAGGGTGCGTGGATGGATATCGGTGATTGGAACGAATATAATAAAAGCCAAGAGTTATATAAAATTAAATATCTGAGCGAGCATGGACGTAAAGCTTATCGATAATAATAATGATTATAAAGTAATAAAACAGAAAAGACTATTACTTAGTTCTTTTGAGCAAGTTAAAATCGTAACAGTTTTAGTATTACTCATTATGTTTCTAATTGCAGACTTTTATGCATTTAATAATATAAATCTGTATTTTTTATTCGGACCTTTTTATATTATTTCACTTTATATTTTTCGTGGACTAGATGAAACCAATAATATTAGTTTGAATCAATTTTATTCTTCTTTTTTAATTGCAGCTTTAACATCCTTTATCGCATTTTTTGCACTTCTTGGTTTATTTCAATTTCCAATTTCAATATTATTGACTATTTATTATAGCATAATAGCATTGGCACTAGGTCCACTTATTGTTTATTTTATTTACCATTTTGCCATTAGACGCCTTCCGGAAATTAGATGTCTTGTTATAGCCGATGAAATATGGGGAAATATAATCAATGAAATTTCCAACAACTCATTACGCCGTTTTAAGATTGTTGCTTTTATAAATAAAGCGGAAGAGAAAACCTGGCTTCAATCAAATAATATTCATCAGATTGATTTATGCATAAGTTCTTATGGGGTTGAGTCATTAAATTTTGAAGATCAAAGTAGTGGGTATGAAAGCTTAGGTGTCAAGATGGTCAGGCTTTCTAATTTTGTTGAGAATCATTTTAAAAAGATTCCAATGAAACTATTAGAATCTAATACAATTTTCTATAATATTGTATTCTCTGAAAAAAATGGGATACCCATAATCATCCGATTCATGGATATATGTGTTTCATTACTTATTATGTTAATATTGCTGCCATTTTTTATTCTTTCCATATTACTAATTTTTATTTTTGATGGATATCCTTTTTTTTATTATCAAATCAGGCCCGGATTTAAAGGACGACCATTTTATATTTATAAACTAAGGACTTACAAGGAAATAAACGGGAAAATTATATCTACTCGTTCCGGTAAAATACTGCGCCAACTTCGCTTTAATGAATTACCCCAGATTTGGAATGTTTTAAAAGGGGATATGAGTTTGGTAGGTCCAAGACCTGATCTTCCTATAGATTATGAAATTTGTTGCAAAGCAATAGATTTCTATCGTTATAGGTATAATGTACCACCGGGAATAACCGGTCATGCTCAGATATATTTCAAATATGTTAATAGTAATGATGTAGAATCTTTTGCTCAAAGACTGGAATATGACTTATATTATATAAAAAATAGGTCTATATCTCTTTATATAACTACTTTATTGAGAACAGTGGAATCTGTAATCTTTTTAAGAGGGTATTAGTATGGTCCACACTAATATTGGGTATTCGTACATAATCGTAAATCATTAGTATGCTGAAAATCAAACACTTTATATGTTTGATTTTTTATTTATAGGTAAGACAAAAAGGTTGAAAAATAGGTTGAATGTGCGCACTTTTGTGCGTATTCATTTAAAGAATAACAATAAAATCGAAGACTAAAATGGTTATTGTAAGCGAATTCTTAACCCTATACACAAAAGTCTAAATCAACTTCTTTAAGTACAAATGATTAAAATCAAAAGTATTGTAGAACAAAAGTTTAAGAAATTTATAACTTTTTTTTATATTGGTATCATTTCAGTTTTAATCGATTATTTGATTTATAGAGGAATTAATTCATTAGTTCATGATATTTTAATTTCAAAAGCAATAGGATTTGTTTCGGGAACTTTATTTTCCTTTATAGGAAATAGAAAATTTACATTCGATACTAATTTTTCTGTGTTTAAATTAGTAAAATACTTTATTCTTTATATGGTAACACTTAATCTTAATATATACACGAATAAGTTTTTTTTATTGTTTTTTGATAATTCAAAATACGCAACTCAATATTCATTTTTTTTTTGCTTCAGGCATTTGCGCAATTATAAATTTTTTCGGATTAAACTATTTTGTTTTTAATAATAATAAGACAACTCCGGCATAATTCAATAGTTCTAAAAATTCTAGTAATAAATTAATACTTTAGATAATATTTAATCCAAATAAACTATTTAAAATGATAAAATAACTACTATTTCTGATTTAAAAGATCTTAATTATAACTATGATCTATCAATTGTAATTCCTTTATATAATGAATCTCTGAATATTTCAAGAGTATTAGAAGATTGGCATAATGAATTGAAAAAAAATAATATAGACTATTGTTTTATAATTGTTAATGATGGTTCAAAAGACAATTCTTTAGAAGTTATTAAATCTCTAAAATATAATATTTTTTTATTAAATAAACATAACTCGGGACATGGCAGGTCAATAAGATTAGGATATGACTTCGCTGTGAAATATATTAAGTCTGAATTTATTTTACAAATAGATAGTGATGGTCAGTGTGACCCCCAATATTTTAATAATTTCTGGGAAAATCGTTTTAATTATGACTTTATTTTAGGAGTTAGGATCACGAGAGAAGATGGAATTTTAAGAAAATTAACTTCAAAAATTTCTCTAATAATTACGTCTTTTATTTCTTCAATTAACTTAAAAGATCCCAATACACCATATCGTCTTTTCAATTTGAATACATTAAGAGAATCCTTGCTTTTAGTGAATGAATCTTTTGATATACATAATATTGCTCTTACGTTTGTAATTCTAAAAAAGAAATATAAGTATAAAACAATAGATATTACTTTCCCTAACAGAATTGGTGGAGAGAATTCAATAAATCTTATTAAGGTTTTTCAGATGGGTTTAAATATGGTTTTTGATCTATACTTTTTACGAAAAAAGATTTAGTTATGAAATATTTAAATTGGTATTTTATTTTAATTCTTTATCTTTTTGGATTTGTCTTTTCAAGTTTATTGAGTCCCTATTTTTGGTTTGATGAAGCTGGCCAAATTTATATGTCACTTGGATTAAATCATTTTTCTGAACCAAATTCGAAAATTGGATCATTTTTCGATGTAATAAAAAACAATAACTCCTCCAATTTGGATCCAGGAGGGTTTAGCATCATATTATTTTTTTGGTTAAAAATTTCTGCTAACTATGTTTGGATAAGAGTTCTTCCATATTTTTTCTTTATAACTTCAGTTTTTTTAGTTGTTAAAGTATCTGACATCATTCATAAAAATAAAAATAATTTTATTTATGGGGTGCTTGTTTTTATAATTCCACAATTAGTTTTTCGGTCAAGCGAGATTAGGGCTTACACAATGGAATTTTTATCTATCATAGTTTCTATATACATTATAATTAATCTAGATAAATTAAATAATAAAAATTTGTTTTTATTATCATTTGTTTCATCGATGCTTATTTCATCACGTTACTCATCAGTGCTTTTATTTGGAATAATAACATTAATTACAATTTATTATATTCTTATAAGCACTAAAAGTTTTTATAATAAATTTATATCAATTCTTCTATTTTCAATACCACTTTTAATGAGTGTTAGTCTTATATTTTTTGTAAGTCTAACTCACCAGAATCCAAACCTTTCAAAG
>Ga0164297_10000781_pt1 | contig 37094 bp, 31 predicted proteins | sample GEODES058metaG_FD_113539 | JGI IMG/M metagenome (GOLD analysis project Ga0164297, IMG submission 113539) | Dystrophic lake water microbial communities from Trout Bog Lake, Wisconsin, USA - GEODES058 metaG | ecosystem: Environmental > Aquatic > Freshwater > Lake | place: USA: Trout Bog Lake... | reverse complement strand
CGACCGGGCCTGGGCAGCCGCCTTTTCGAACTCGCCGGCGCCAGAAAATCGGCGAGACCACTTCCGCCCCCCCCACCGCCCCTCCGGCAGCGATGACCTTCCTGGCGATCCAGTTTCTGACCGGCCTTGCCGGGTCCGTCACCTTGTTCCTGACCGCCGCCGGCCTGACGGTGATTTTCGGCGTCACCCGCATCGTCAACTTCGCCCATGGCAGCCTGTTCATGATCGGCGCCTATCTGGGCTGGAGTATCCTGTCCCGCCTGCCCCATACGCCGGAGTGCTTCGTCATCGGCGTCCTGGCCGCGGCACTGCTGACCGCATGCATCGGCGTGGTGCTGGAAATGACCCTGCTGCGCCGCCTCTATGCAACAACGCCGTTGCTGCAGTTGCTCGCCACCTTTGCCGTGATGCTGATCATCCAGGATCTGACACTGCTGATCTGGGGGCCGAATGACCTCGCTTTGGCACGCCCGCCCTGGCTGCGCGCCTTCGTCCCGATCCTGGGGGAGCGGTTTCCGCGCTACGACCTGATCCTGATCGGCATCGGCCCGCTGGTGCTCGCCGCCCTGCTGCTGCTGCTCCGCTCCCGCTTCGGCATGCTGATCCGCGCCTGCACCGAGAACCGGCAGATCGCCGCCGCGCTTGGTATCGACCAGCGCCGCTTGTCGACCGCTATTTTCGCCCTCGGCGCCGGTTTGGCCGGCCTGGGCGGCGCGCTGGTGCTGCCCGATGTTTCCGCCAATCTGCAGATGGACATGGCGGTGATCGTCGAGGCCTTCGTCGTCGTCGTCATCGGCGGCATGGGCAGTCTGGCCGGTGCCTTCCTCGCCAGCCTGCTGATCGGCCTGCTGCAAGCCTTCGGCCTGGTGCTGATCCCGAAAGCCACGCTGGTGCTGATCTTCGTCATCATGGCCGTGGTGCTGACCCTGCGCCCGGCCGGCCTGACCGGCGTCACCGTCGATGAGGCGCCGCCGAACCCCAAACCCTTCTTAGCCGCACCACGCGTCCTGGGATGGCTGGGCCTCGCGCTGGCCGCCACCGCACCGGTCTGGTTGCCCGCCTATCCGTTGGCCGTGCTGACCGAGATGCTGATCGCCGCGCTGTTCGCGTCTGCACTCTTTTTGTTGATCGGCCATGGCGGGATGATCAGCTTTGGCCACGCCGCCTGGTTCGGCCTGGGGGCCTATGGCGCCGCCCTGGCAACGACATGCCTGGCCGCGCCGATGCCGCTGGCATTGCTGGCCGCGCCGATACTGGCCGGCGGCGTCGCGGCAGCCTTCGGCGCCTTCGTCGTGCGCCTGTCCGGCATCTATCTGGCGATGCTGACCCTGGCCTTCGCGCAAATCGTCTGGGCTGCGGCCACGCAATGGTCCGCATTGACCGGCGGCGATGACGGTATTCTGGGGCTGTGGCCCTCCGGTCCAGGGCCGTTCTACCTCTGGGTCCTGGCGCTGACCGCGGGCGGTATCTGGCTGCTGGCGCGCATCGCCGCATCCCCCTATGGCCTGGCCCTGATCGCCGCACGCGACAATGCAGCCCGCGCCCGCACCATCGGGCTGAGCCCCGAGCATCTGCGTATCATGGCCTTTGCCATCTCCGGCGCCGCGGCCGGTTTGGCCGGCGGGTTGACGGCATTTCGCACCGGCAGCGTCTTTCCCGGCTATGCCGGCGTGGACAAGTCGGTCGACGGGCTATTGACCGTCCTGCTGGGCGGCATGGATGCCGCGGCCGGGCCGGTGATCGGTGCCATCGCCTATACCGGCCTGTATGATCTGCTCCTACAGACCGTGCCGCTATGGCGCTTGGCGCTGGGCATGACGATCCTGGCGCTGGTTCTGGCGTTCCCGGCCGGCCTGGCGGGTATAAGGCGACGCCCATGAGCCTGCTGACCGTCTCCGGCCTGACCCGGTCATTCGACGGCAATCGCGTGGTGGACGATGTCAGCTTCACCGTCGCCCCCGGCCAGATCGTCGCGCTGATCGGCCCCAATGGCGCCGGCAAGAGCACCTGCTTCAACATGCTGAACGGCCAACTGCGTCCCGATAGCGGCACGATCAGGCTGGACGGGCAGCGGATCGACGGGCTGACGCCGCGGCGCATCTGGCAACGCGGGGTCGGGCGCGGCTTTCAGATCGCCGCCGTCTTCGCCTCCCGCAGCGTGCGCGACAATGTCCGCGCCGCGCTGCTGGCGCGACATGGCCAGATCTGGCGCCTGTTCCGGCCCGCAGAAACCACGTTGACCACGCAAACGGATGCGCTGCTGACGCGCATCGGCCTGTCCGATCTGGCTGATCGAACCTGTGGCACGCTGGCGTATGGCGACGTGAAGCGTCTGGAACTGGCCCTGGCGATGGCCAACGAGCCGCGCCTGCTGCTGCTGGACGAACCAACCGCCGGCATGACCGAAGCCGATCGCCGTCCGATCGCCGATCTGATCCGCGCCCTGGCGCGGCAAACCGGCTGCGCGGTGCTGCTGACCGAACACGATACCGACACGGTGTTCCGCATCGCCGATCATGTTCTGGTGATGGACAAGGGACGCCTGATCGCCGCCGGGCCGCCCGACAGAGTGCGCAACGACCCCGCCGTCCGCGCCGCCTATCTGGGGAGCGAATGAGGCAACGCGCCCCCCTATCGCCGCCGCGGTCCGGACAAGATAGTGTGCGCCACAGCATGCATCCTATTGCAGTGACGCGCCGACACCATAACATTGACGCGACGCCGCGATAGGCGATTGCACTCCAGAGGACCCTTCGCCCTATGCGCCTCCGCCCCTCCCTTCGCATGACCGCGCCCCTGGACGCGGCACGCCGCCACCATGCGCCCGCTCGGCGCGCGGTCGCCACCGTGCTGGCCGTCCTTGCGGCATGGTCCCTAATGACCACGACCGCGCAGGCACAAATGCCAGGCGGCCCGCCATCGGTCGGCGTGGCCAAAGCCGAACAGATGGCGATAACCGAGGCATCGTCGTTTACCGGCCGGATCCAGGCGATCGAGCGGGTGGCGCTGACCGCCCGCGTCACCGCCTTCCTGGATCAAATCCTCTTCACACAAGGCGCCGAGGTGCAGCAAGGCGACCTGTTGTACCGCTTGGAACAAGCGCCGTTCCTGGCGTCCGTGCAACAACAGGAAGCCGCCGTCGCCGATGCGATGTCGCGCTTGGCCAACGCCAACCTGACCTTGGGACGCGCACAGTCCCTGCTCAGCACGCCGGCCGGCCAACGCTCGGTCTATGACGATGCCGTGGCCATGCAACGCTCCTACGCGGCACAGGTGCAATCGGCCCAGGCAATGCTGAAAACGGCACAGATCAACCTGGCCTATACGGAAATTCACGCCCCGGTGTCGGGCAAGATCAGCCGCACCAACATCACCGTGGGCAACGTCGTTTCGCCCAGTTCCGGGCCGCTGGCGACCATCGTCAGCCAGGATCCGATGTACGTGCAATTTCCCGTCGCCTCCCGCATCGAGATGGACTTGCAGCGACGCTATGCCAACAAGGGCGGCATGGGCGCGGTGGTCGTGAAACTCCGCCTATCCGACGGCACGGTTTATGACCAGGAAGGCAAGATCGATTACGTCGAGCCCTCGGTTTCCGGGACCACCGATACGATCCTGTTGCGCGCACGCATCCCCAACCCACCACTGCGCGCGGCCGATAAAGGCCACGCGGTGGAACGCGCGCTGGTCGATAATGCCTTCGTCACCGTGATGGTGGAGGGCATCCAACCCGTCATGGCACTGGGCATCCCGCGCAAGGCGGTGCTTTCGGACCAGCAGGGCGATTACGTCTATGTCGTCGGCGCCGACAACAAGGCGGAAACCCGCCGCATCGTGCTGGGTCAGTCCACCCCGATGGTCGCGGTGATCGCCAAGGGCCTACAAGAAGGCGACAGCGTCATCGCCGAGGGCATCCAGCGTGTCCGCCCCGGCGTCGTCGTGGCACCCGGCCCGATGAGCCCCACGCCGGCAACGCCCGCCGCCGGGGGCAAGTAGGCGCATGATTTCCTCGGTTTTTGTCGAACGTCCACGACTGGCGATCGTGCTGGCCGTGCTGATGACGCTGGCCGGCCTGCTGGCCTTGCAACGCATCCCCTTGTCGCAGTTTCCCGACATCGTGCCGCCGATGGTCACCGTCACCACCAGCTACCCCGGCGCCTCCGCCGCCGTGGTGGAACAGACCGTGGCGCAGCCGCTGGAAGCCGCCGTCGTCGGCGTCGACAAGGCGATCTACATGAAGTCCAACAGCGGCAATGACGGCAGCTATACGCTGACGTTCAGTTTCGACCTGGGGACCAATCCCGACATCAACGGCGTCAACGTCAATAACCGCGTCCAGCAGGCCATCGCCCGCCTGCCGCCGGAGGTGCAAAAAGGCGGCCTGATCGTCCGCAAACGCTCGACCGCGATCCTGGAATTTCTGCAATTCTACAGCGAGGGCGGCGTTCAGGATCCGCTGTTCATCAGCAACTACGTCACCATCAACGTGCTCGATCGATTGGCCCGCACGCCCGGCGTGGGTGATGCGCTGCTGTTCGGGCGGCTCGATTACTCGATGCGCATCTGGTTCGACATCGACCGTCTGACGGAACTGAACCTCTCCCCCGCCGACATCATCGCCGTCATCCAATCACAGAACGTCCAAGCGGCCGTCGGCCGCGTCGGCGCTCGGCCTACCAGCGACGCAACGCAGTTCCAGCTTTCCGTGCAGACCCAGGGCCGCTTGGTCACGCCCGCACAGTTCGGCGAAATCGTCATCCGCGCCAACCCGGACGGATCGGTGCTGCGGATCAGTGACGTGGCGCGCGTGGAACTGGGGGCGGCCAATAGCGACACGCTCAGCCGGCTGAACGGCAATCCCGCCGTGTCCATCGGCATCTACCTCTCGCCCGGCGCCAACGCCGTGCAGACCTCAGCACGGGTGCGACAAGCACTCGCCGATCTGTCGGAGCGCTTTCCGCCCAGCATCAAAGCGCGCGTATTCTACGACAGCAGCACCTTCGTCGGCGCGACGATCGATGAGGTGGTGAAAACCCTGCTGATCGCCTTCGTGCTGGTGGTCGCCGTGGTGTTCGTCTTCCTGGGCAGCGTGCGCGCCACGATCATTCCGATGGTAGCGATCCCAGTCAGCCTGATCGGCACCTTCGCGCTGATGCTGTCGATGGGCATTTCCGCCAACACGATCTCCCTTCTCGCCCTCGTGCTGGGCATCGGCGTGGTCGTCGATGATGCGATCGTGGTGGTGGAGAACGTCGAACGGGTAATGTCGGAAGAACCCGACCTGTCGCCCAAGGATGCCACCAAGAAAGCCATGGCACAGATCACCGGCCCGGTGATCGCGATCAGCTTGGTGCTGCTGTCGGTGTTCGTGCCGATCGCCTTCATGCCGGGGCTATCGGGCACGCTGTTCCGCCAGTTTGCCATCACGATCAGCGTGTCGATGGTGCTGTCGGCGATCGTCGCGCTGACGCTCTCGCCGGCGCTCTGCGCCCTGTTCCTGCGCCACCACGCCCGCCCGCGCGGCCCGATCGGCTGGATGCTGGCCGGTATCGATGGGGTGCGCGACGGCTACGCAGCCCTGGTCAAACGCCTGCTGCGCTTCGCCTTTCTCTCGGTCATCGCCATCATCGGCGCCGGCGCCGGCATGGTCGTCCTGGGCGGCATGACGCCGGGCGGCTTCCTGCCCGAGGAAGACCAAGGCGCGATCTTCACCGTGGTGCAGTTGCCGGATGGCGCATCGGTCGAACGCACCCGCCAAGTGGTGGAGCAGGTCGAGAATTTCATCCGCCCCATGCCGCAGGTGGAAGCCGTGCTATCGATCGTCGGCTTCAGCCTGCTGGATGGCGGCAACCAACCGAACGCAGCCTTCGTCGTCACCCGCCTCAAGCCGTTCGAGGATCGGCCGGGCATGGAGAACAACGTCCGCACCGTGATCGGGCGGATCTTCGGCGCCGGTCAGACCATCCGCACCGCCAATGTGTTCCCCTTCAACCTGCCGCCGATCATCGGCCTGTCGACCTCCGGCGGCTTCGAATACCAGTTGGAAAACCTGGAAGGACGCCCGCCCGAGGATATGGGCAGTGTCATGCAGGGCATCGTCGCGGCGGCGAACCAAGATGCCAAAATGGCACGGGTATTCTCCCCGTTCACCGCGTCCAATCCATCGATCTACCTGGATATCGATCGCGAAAAAGCACAGGCGCTGGGCCTGGCGATCGCCGACGTATTCAATGCGCTTCAGACCGCGCTAGGTGGTTACTATGTCAACGACTTCAATCTGTTCGGCCGTATCTGGCAGGTCAATCTGCAGGCGGATGCGCCCGATCGGAATGATATGTCATCGATCTGGAAAATTTATATCCGCAACAAAACCGGCGAGATGGTACCACTAAGCGCCATCGCCACCGCACGCATCGCACTGGGACCGCAGGTGATTTCACGCTACAATAATTATCGTAGCGTCACGATCAACGGCGGACCGCGACCGGGGGTTTCTTCCGGCGATGCGCTGCAAGCGATGGATGCGCTGTCAAAGACGACGCTGCCGCCCGGCTATGCCTATGAATGGACCGGCACGGCGTATCAGGAACGCCAGGCCTCGGGACAAACCGGCGCGCTGCTGGGCCTGTCGGTGCTGTTCGCCTATCTGTTCCTGGTGGCATTGTACGAAAGCTGGATGATCCCGATCCCGGTGCTGCTGTCGGTGACGATCGGCGTTACCGGCGCCTTCGGCGGATTGGTCGTTTCGGGTCTGTCACTCGATCTATACGCCCAGATCGGCATGGTGGTGCTGATCGCGCTGGCGGCCAAAAACGGTATTCTGATCGTCGAATTCGCCAAGGAAGCGCGCGAAGCGGGCATGTCGATCTACGACGCGGCGGCAACCGGGGCGCGGATGCGTATTCGTGCCGTGCTGATGACATCGATCGCCTTCATCGCCGGACTGATCCCGCTGGTCTGGGCAGAAGGCGCTGCAATGCTGTCACGGCGCGCCGTGGGCACCGCCGTGTTCGCCGGTATGATCGCCGCCAGCACCATCGGCGTGTTCCTGATCCCGATGCTATACGCGGTCTTCCAATCGATCCGCGAACGGGCAAAACAGCGCTTCGCCGCCAAATCCAAGCCGCACTGAAACCGGTTCAAACGGCCTCGGCCCACCAGCGCCGAGGCCGCCTATGGCGTCAGGCGCTGCCCTGGGTAACGCACCACCGATAATCCGGCCAGAGCAAGGTGATCGACCAGATGGCGCGCGACCAGCGTGGCCATGTAGCAGACCACCGTGCGTGAGAGGCCGCCGGAAGCGCCACGAAGGGCTTCGGCCAACACAGCCTCGATCTCCTGTTCCGGCAAGGGCTCTGGCATCGCTTCGAACATACGAAGACGCTAGCGCCAAATTAAGAACAAGACAAGAACATATAACACGCCGCCAGCACGGCGCTGCCGCCACGACACCGCCGCTCGCCCCCGATGTCCTCGCCGCCAAAAACAGGAACTGACGGCCTATCGCTGGGCCATGCCGCCCGCATCCGTCGCCGCCGCCCTCTGGAACATCCGCCACCAGTCCCCACATCACCCATGTCCGTCAGCAGGGATCGCTCGTGACGCAGGCCTGGATCAACCGCATTGCCACCGCCGTCCCGCCCCATGACATCCATGACGCGTTCATCGCGTTCGGGCGCGACACGATCGATGACCCGCACCACCAGGCCGTGTTCATGCGCATGGCATCCCTGGCGGATATCGAGCATCGCTTCGCCATCTTCGAACCCGGGCCGTTGCCACGCGACAAGGTGCTGGATGCAACCGGCTTTTATCGGCGCGGCGCCTTCCCCACGACCGCCGCGCGCATGGCATTGTATGAGCCGCACGCCCTGGCGCTGGCGATGCAGGCGGTGCGAGCCCTGGCGGCGGACGACATCACGCATCTGATCGTGGCAAGTTGCACCGGCTTCACTGCGCCCGGCCTCGATTTCCAGATCATGCAAGAAGCCGGATTGCCGCCGACAACCCGCCGCACCATCGTCGGCTTCATGGGGTGCTTCGCGGCGGTCAATGCGCTGCGCCTGGCGAACGACATCGTCCGCGCCGATCAAACCGCCCGGGCCCTGGTGGTCAATCTGGAACTCTCCAGCCTGCATTTGCAGGAGCAGTTCCAAGATGTGCCCAAGATGCTGAGTTTCCTGTTGTTCGCCGATGGCGCCTCGGCGGCACTCGTGTCAGCTGAACCAACCGGCATCGCCCTGGGCGAATTTCGCTGCACCGTGATCCCGCGCAGTGCCGGCCTGATCACCTGGCATATCCGCGACCAGGGATTTGAAATGGCTTTGTCCGGCCAAGTCCCCGGCCGCATCCGCCGCTGGCTGCCCGAGCATGGCCCCACCCTGCTGGGACACCAGGCGCCGACGCTATTCGCCGTCCATGCGGGCGGACGGTCGATCCTGGACGCCGTGCAGCAGGGATTGCACCTGCCGCCGGACGCGCTGCGCTATTCGCGGTCCGTGCTGCGTCGGTTCGGCAACATGTCCTCGGCCACGCTGATGTTCGTGCTGGCGGACATCCTGGCCGACACCTCCGCCCGCGGCCCCGGGCTCGGCATGGCCTTCGGACCCGGCCTATCGGTGGAAAGCTTCGGCTTCGAGCGGCCATGAACCTGCGCGTCCGCAGCACCCAAGACGAACGCATGGACACGCAGTGCCGCGATTATGACGACTATGCGCGCTGCCTGCGTGACCTTTCCCGGGTGAATAGCGTGACCCAAACCCATCGCCCGACCCTGGCCTGGCTGCAACGCCAGGTCCGGCCGGATGAGGATTTCTCACTGCTGGATGTCGCCTGCGGCCACGGCGATGGCTTGCGCGCCATCCGCCGACACTACCCCAACGCTCGGCTGACGGGCATCGATCTCAATCCCTGGGCGCAGCGCGCTGCCATCGATGCAACGCCAGCCGAGGCGCGGATCAAATTCATCCAAGGCAATGCCTTCACCGACATACCGGCAGAGCCGGTCGATATCATCATCAGCAGCCAGTTCACCCATCATCTGACGTATCCCGAGGTGATCCGCTTCCTCCGCTGGCAGCAGGCACAGGTTCGGCGCGGGTGGTTCATCAGCGATCTGCATCGGCACTGGTTTCCCTATTACGGCTTTACGCTGCTCGCCCGCATCATGCGCTGGCACCGGTTCGTGCGGGAGGACGGCCAGATCTCGATCGCCCGCGCCTTCACACGCCGAGACTGGGAGCAGATGCTGGCCGAGGCCGGCGTCGAAGGCGAAATAGGCTGGTATTTTGCCTTCCGCCTGTGCGTGGGCAGCGCGTGAGCCCACCCGTCATCGTCGGTGGCGGACCAGCCGGCTGTGCCGCGGCGATCGCCCTGGCCGGCGCCGGCATCGCGCCGCGTCTGATCGAGCGCAGTCACGGTGCCACCGACAAGGTCTGCGGCGACTTCCTGGGCGCCGATGCGATCCATTTGCTCAACCGCCTCGGCTGCGACCCCATCGCACGCGGCGCCGAACCCATTCGCCGTGTGCGTCTTATCCTGGGGCGGCGCATCGTCGAAGCCGCTTTGCCGTTTGCCGGGCTAAGCCTGTCGCGCCGCACACTGGATGCGGCGTTACTGGCGCGGGCCGAAGCGGCAGGTGCGATGGTGCAGCGGGGCCACGCCGTCCGCCGGATTGTGGCGACGACAGCGCACGCCCACGCGAACGCGCCACATGATGACAGGCCGGCCGCGACTATGCTCGGACAGAACGGAACCGAGCGAGGGACGGAGCATGGCGCACAGGCGCGGCCTGGTTGGCTGGTCGATGGCGAGGCGGCAAGCGCCGTGTTTCTGGCCACCGGCAAGCATGACGTGCGCGACCACCCGCGCTCCCGCGCTAAAGAGACGTCGGTCGGGCTGAAGCAATATCTTCGTCTGCCCCCGCAGGCGGCGGCGCGGCTTGGCGATGCCACCGAACTGACGCTGTTTCCTGGCGGCTATGCGGGTCTTCAGCCCGTCGAAGGCGGGCGAGCGGCGCTTTGCATCGCGGTAAGGGGCAGCACGTTTCAGGCGGTTGGCGGGTGGGAGGCGCTGTTGGCCGCGATCGGCGGTGAATGCCCTCGCTTTGCCGACTTGCTTGACAGGTGCCCGCCGCTTTTGCCGAAGCCGCTGGCGGTGGCCGGCATTCCCTATGGCTTGCTGCGCCGCGACACTTCCCCTGGCCTGTTCCGGCTTGGTGACCAAGCCGCGGTGATACCATCCTTGACCGGCGACGGCATGGCGATCGCCTTGCATAGCGGCCTTCTTGCCGCGGCAACGTGGTGTCGCGGTGGTGATGCGATGGCGTTCCAGTTGCAGTTGCGGCGCGATCTGGCGCGGCAGATGTGGCTGGCGCGTGCGCTGCACGCCGCCTTCATGCGGCCGGCGTTGCAGCCGATGGTGCTATCGGCGGCCGTGCCGCTATTGATCCGCTCGATCGCCAGATGGACCCGCGTTCAAGCGGCCTTTGTCTGATCCATCGGCCCGTCGGTGGCGGCCGCCTCTCCCGCGGCCTCGGCTAGGCCCCAGCCGATCATCATAAAGATGAACCCGGCATTCGGCAGTGTGACCAACGAGGTGGTGGAGGCGATGGGCCAGAACACCATGATGGTGAAGACCAGGATGGCGCCGAGCACGCCATTGTACCTGTAGGCACCTCGGCCGGCGATGCGCCATAGCCACAGGCCCACCAGGGTGGCGAATAGGACCATGCCCGGCAATCCGGCCATGGTGCCGATCTGCATCCAGTAATTATGGGGATGAATGGTGCAGCCGTTCGCGCTTGTTGGATCGCCGGGGGGCAACCAGGACGGTTGTATCAGATACGCGGCGTCCATGCAGTGATTGCGGTATCCGTCCCACCCCAGGCCGAACCAAGGATGTGCCTGCACCATGGCTGCCGATCGGGCGAAGATCATGCCGTAATCGGTCATCCAGAAATGCTGCATCTGGTCCGAGAAATGAAGCACCAGCTTCTGGAACGTCGGTGGTGACAGGATCGGGGTCAGGGCCAGCAGCGCGCCGGCGGCGATGATTGCCAACACCACGGGCAAGCGGAAGCGTTTATAGATCAGCGCGGTGACGCACAGGCCGAACGCCAGCAGCACCGTCGGCATGCGCTGTCCGATCAGAACCATGGTGCCGACCGCCAGCCCCAGCAGCAACAGTGCCAGCACCCGATATGCGCGCTTCGGCTGCATTGACAGCGTCAGCAGTCCCGGCAGGAAAGCGGGGAAAAACAATTCCAGATAAATCGGACCCGCGCGTGGCCGGGTGAAGGGGCCGGACAGGGCGCCATCGGGAAAGCGCTCCTGCCCGAAGACGTTTGTGCCGAACAGGTATTGTTGCCAGCATTCCCCGGCGACCCATAACGCCGCCAGGATGATCATCCCATGCAGCGCTTGGCGGCTGCGCTTGTCTGCCAGAACCCAGGTTTCCAGCGCGGCGACGAAAACAAAGAACCGTGATGCCGCGAGGGTCTGCACGATCGGCCCGGTGCCGCCGTGCAACGCCGAGCAGGCCAGGGACCATAGCCAAAAAAGGGCGGCGACGATGCTCCACGGCGTCAATAGGCGGCGCCAGTCGCGTCCCACCGCGCAATCCACCAGGAACAGCACCGCGACGCCGACCAGCATTGCGTCCGCGGCCCCGCGCGCGCCCATCAACACCCATGGGAAGAGCAGCAGCAGAGCAAGGGCGGCCCAGCGGATCCGCGGGCGCGACTCCGGCGGTGGGGAAATCCTGCGTGTCAGGTGCGTTATCCAGGCGAGGTTCGGCACATCGGCTTCCGGGTTGGTGAACGCCCGTGGTGATCGCCAAGCGGCGTGATCAGGATGGCGTGGGTGGCGGTTTCCAGGCGAAAACCAACCCTGTCAACTCCATATCGAGCCGCATCCGCCGTTGGCGATATGCGATAAGCCGAGGCGCGACGGCCCGGACCGGCGCCGGCATCAAATGGCAGGTTGCATCATGGGCAAGCACGGGCCAGAAAGCGGCATGCGCTCCGGCAAGCTGATGTCCCGGCTGGATATCTACATTTTCGGGCAGGTTCTGTTCGCCTTGGTGGTTACCACAGGCGGGTTGACGGCGCTTATCTGGCTGACTCAATCGCTGCGGTTCGTTGAACTCGTGGTCAATCGCGGCCTGTCCTTCGTGGTATTCCTGCATCTGACATCGCTGCTGATCCCCAGTTTCGTCGCGGTGATCCTGCCCATCACGACCTATGTCGTCATTCAGTTCGTCTACCAGCGCATGGCCGGCGACCGGGAGCTAACCGTGATGCGGGCGGCCGGCCTGTCGCCGTGGGCATTGGCGCGCCCGGCATTGATGCTGGCCTTGCTGGTCACCATCGCGGGCTACGCGCTGAGTCTCTGGGCGGTGCCCGTGACCATGCGGTCGTTCAAGGAATACCAGTGGGAAATCCGCAACCGGCTTGCCGCCTTCCTGCTGCAGGAGGGGGTTTTCACCACGCTGTCGGATAAGCTGACGGTGTATGTCCGGTCGCGGGATACCGACGGGTCTCTGCGCGGCATCCTGGTCGATGATGGGCGGGACGCCAGCGCGCATGCCACGATCCTGGCAGAGCGCGGGCGGCTTTTGGACAGCCCGTCCGGCCCGCGTGTGCTGCTGGTGGACGGCAGCCGACAAGAGATCGACCACCAGACGGGCCGGCTGGATGTCCTGACGTTCAAACAGAACGAGGTCGATCTGGCCGATGCCACGCGGGATGCGGGTGACCGCGTGGCTGACATGTCTGAAGTGACGTTGATGCAACTTCTCGACCCGCGGCTGGCGATGGAACGCGATCGTTCAAAATGGATCGCCGAGGCTCACAAGCGCCTGACGGCGCCGCTGACGACGATGTCTTATGCGCTTGTGGGGTTGTTTGCCGCTCTTGGCGGACAGTTCCGGCGCCATGGCAACATCGTGCGGCCGTTGGTCAGTATCCTGTGCGTGGTCGGCTTGTTGGCGACCGGTCTGGCCATCGGCACGCTCGCAGCGCGCGACAACCGGTTGCTGTTTTTGCTCTGGCTTCACGCCATCATACCGGGTGTCGTGTGCTGGTGGCTGTTGGTCCTGCCCTCGTTAAAGTCCGGCGGACCGGTTCCAGACCGCTCTCGCCGCGGCACCCTGGCAGCGACGGTGTAGCCGGTGACTGCTGCGCTCACGCTCTCGCTGTATATCGTTCGCCAGTTCTCGCTGAACGTGCTGGGCATGCTGTTGGCGCTTTCGGGCCTTGTGTCGATGTTCGACTTCATCGAGTTGCTGCGCCGTTCGGCCAGCCATCCCGATGTCAGCTTCGGCATGGTCGGGGAAATCGCGGCCCTACGCCTGGCTTTCGTGGCCATGCAAATACTGCCGTTTGCGGTGCTGCTGGGCGGCATCATGTGCTTTTGGAAGTTGACGCGGTCCTCGGAACTGATCGTCGCGCGCGCCGCGGGCGTGTCGGCATGGGAATTTCTCACCGGCCCGGTGCTGGCGGCGCTGTTGTTCGGCATCATCGCGACAGCCATTGTCAGCCCGGTGTCTTCGGTGATGTTGAGCCGAGCGGAAGTGCTTGAAAACACGTGGCTGCGCGCGGGCGGTGGGCCGCTGGCTTTGAATGGTGGCCAGCTTTGGGTCCGGCAATCGGACCGGATGCTGGTTCCACAGGGGGTGGCGATCATTCACGCCCATGCCGTGGCGATGCGGGACAAGGAACTGACGGCGCAGGAGATTAGCGTGTTCCGCCTGGACGGCGACGACAAATTCCTCTCGCGGATCGAGGCCGGCGGCGCGGTCCTGTCCGGCGGGTTTTGGCATCTGCGGAATGCACGGTCGATCAAGCCGGACCAGATGCCGGAACCGACGGGCGACATTAATCTGCCGACGGACCTGACGGTGACCCGCGTTCAGGAAAGCTTTGCCTCCCCCGATACGCTTTCTGTCTGGGCGCTGCCGGGGTTCATCGCGCTGTTGGACCATTCGGGGTTCTCCTCGATCCGCCACCGGCTGCATTTCCAGGCGCTGCTGGCGCTGCCGCTGTTGTCGGCGACGATGACGCTGGTTTCGGCCGGTTTCTCCATGCGCCCGGCACGCCGCGGCGGCGTGGCGAAAATGATCGGCAGCGGCGTGGCGGCGGGGTTTGCGCTGTTCGTCATCTCCAAGATCGCCGAAGAGATCGGGCAGTCCGGCTCGCTGCCGGTGGTTTTGGCTGCCTGGGCACCTGCCGCCGCGGGGCTGCTGCTGTCGGTCGCCCTTTTGCTGCATACGGAAGACGGCTGAGCATGGCGCCCTGGTCCCGCATGCGGAAGCGCATTGCTCTATGCACGGTCAGCCTGCTGCTGGCAGTTGGCCTGATGGTGCGCGCACATGCCGCAAGCATGCCGTCACCGCCGGCCGGTCCGCAGATTTCCAGCAATGAACCGGTCACATTCACGGCCGATACCGTGGAATACGACAAAGACAACGCCCTGGTCACCGCGACCGGGCACGTCGAGGCTTGGCAGAACGGTCACATCTTACGGGCGGACAAGGTCACCTTCGATCGCAACACGGGCGTGGCTGCCGCGTCGGGCCATGTCGTGCTGCTGGAACCGGACGGCGAGGTAATGTTCGCCGATTATGCCGAAATGCGGAACAATATGCAGGACGGCATCCTGAAGGACATGCGCGCCCAGTTGCAGCAAAACGGCCGGCTTGCCGCCAATGGCATGCAGCGCACCGAAGGCAAGCTGAATGAGTTGACGAAGGTCGTCTACTCGACCTGCAATCTCTGTGCGACGGATCCCACCAAGCCGCCCCTCTGGCAGATCAAGGCCGACAGGGCGGTGCAGGACCTCGAGCACAAGAAGATCGAGTATTACGACGCTTCGCTGGAGATTTACGGCACGCCGGTCGCCTATATGCCGTATTTCTGGCACGTTGATCCGTCGGTTCGGCGAGAGAGCGGCATTTTGCCCCCCTTATTCGGCAATTCGTCGAACCTTGGCGTGTTCTTTGCCCAGCCATACTACTGGGTGATCGACGACCAGTCCGATATGACCTTCACGCCGATGATAACGACCAAGGCCGGCCCGCAGTTGGACACGGAATACCGCCGCCGTTTCAACGAAGGCACACTGACGATCAACGGTTCGGTCGGTTACCTGAACGATGAGGTGCAGGGCTCAATCGCGTCGTCGGGCCAGTTCGCGTGGGATGACACGTGGCGCTGGGGCTTTACCATCAACCGTGCATCCTCGGCGGATTATGTGCGGGATTTTCATCTGACGTCGGGCCTTTCCGGCGATCCGAACGTGTTGAGTTCGCAGCTTTATGTCGAAGGGTTCGGCGACGGTGCCTATGCCCGGTTGGACTCGAAATTCTATCAGGCGCTGAATAGCGCGGTGAACAGTTCATCGCTGCCGACGGTGCTGCCGCGCTATCTGTACAACTATGTCGGACTGCCGGATGAACTCGGCGGCCGGCTATCCGTCTCCAGCAGTGATTTCAATGTTCTGCGCACGATCGGCACAAGCACCAGACGTGCCTCGCTGACGGCGGATTACGCCATTCCCGTGACCGGTTTGTTGGGCGATCAGTGGAAGTTCACCCTGCACGGCGATGCGATCGGGTATGACGCCAACAATTTGTATGAAACGCCCAGCTTCGGCTCCAGCAACTTTACCGATACGGCGCGCGCGCTGCCGCAAATGTCGGTGAACCTCCGCTGGCCCTTTGCGCGCGATGGCGGGGCGTGGGGCACGCAGTTGGTGGAACCGATCATGGAGGTGATCGCGGCGCCACAAGCCGGCGATAGCCAGTTGAGCAAATATCCGAACGAAGACAGCCTGGATTTCCAGTTCACCGATTCCAACCTCTTTGGCTTCAACCACTTTCCCGGCATCGACCGTTTGGAAGGCGGGATGCGCGCCAATGTCGGTCTGCATGGTGCCTGGTACCTCGGCGGCACCACCTTCGACGGTCTGGTCGGCCAGTCCTATCGCACCACCAAGGATACGGTTTTCCCGGTGCAATCGGGCCTGCAGGACACAGTCTCCGACATCGTTGCGCGCGGGTCATTGGCGCCGACCGACTGGCTGAGCCTGACCTACCGTACAAGGCTGGATAAGAACACCTTACAGACGCACTTCAGCGAGGCGTTGAGTTCGATCCATTTCTCACACGTCGATGTGTCAGGCGGCTATATCTACAGCAACTACAACCCTTATACCTACTACGAGCAGGGACCGCCGCCGCCAGCGGGGAACGCGTATTATTTCCCGCGCAATGAAATCACTGCCGGCCTCGGCGCGCATTACGACAACTTCCGCTTCAATGGCTACGCGCGGCGCGACTTGGCAACCGGCAAAATGGTCGCTTACGGGACTGATTCCATTTACGAGGACGAGTGCTTCATTTTTGATCTCCGGGTTTTCCGGCGTTATACGAGCGTTAATGGTGACGCTGGGTCGACCACCGTGCTTTTCCTTCTCACCTTCAAAACGATTGGCCAGTTCGGCTACCGGGCTCTTTAACCATGCAACACCCACAACCAGGATCCGGCGCCATGACCACATGCTATCCCCCGGCAACGGCGCCGTTCGCCCGCATCCTGCGCGGCCTGCGCGCCGCCGCGCTGGCGCTGGCCCTGCCCGTTATCGCCTCTGCCCCCAGCGCGGCGGCACCGCCGCCGAAGCTGCCGCCGCCGACGGATGCCAGCCGGATCGCGGCGGTGGTGAACGGCGAGGTGATTACTGATGCCGACATCATGAACCGCGCCCGTCTGTTCGCAATTTCAACGAATATGGGATTGTCACAGGACGTCGTTACCCGTCTGCGGCCGCAGATCCTGCGGCAATTGATCGATGAACGACTGCGCGTGCAGGACGCGCAGACCCGCAAAATCGTCATCGCTGACCAGGTGATTGCCGCGGCGATCAGGCAGATCGAGGTCCGCAACAATCTTCCGGCCGGCGCACTGCGGCAGAAATTATCGATCGATGGCATCAGCAACCGCACGCTGGTCGACCAATTGCGGGCGCAGTTGGCCTGGAACCAGATTCTGCGCGAAGCCGCGGCGGACCGCATGAACATCACCGAAGCCGACTTGAAGGAGCAGCAGCGCCTGGCGGCCTTGCAAGTGGGCCAGACCGAATACCGCATCGCGGAAATCTTTATTCCGGTGGAAAGCCCGACAAACAGTGCCGATGCACAGCGCTTTGCCGAGACGGTGATCAAGGAACTACACGCCGGCGCGCCATTCCCGATGGTGGCTGCACAGTTCAGCCAGGCCCAAACGGCGCTGGAAGGCGGCGAGGTCGGCTGGGTTCGCCTGAACCAATTGGACCCCGCGGCCGCCCAGATCGTGCCGCAGATGCCCGTCGGTGCCATCAGCAACCCGATTGCCGTCGCTGGTGGACTGCTGATCATCAGCTTGCAGGCCAAGCGCGAAATCGGCCGCGAGATGGCGCTGGTCGCCACGCTGCGGCAGGCATTCTTTGCCTTCGCCACACCGCTGACAGACCCGCAGAACCCGACAGATCAGCAGCGCCAGACGTTGGCCCGGGCGAAAGCCGCAACAGCGACGGTGCACGGTTGCGACGAAATGGAGGCCTATGCGAAGGCCAATAATCCGCCGGATCATCCCTCCAACCCGGGTGACGTCCGCGTCGCTTCCGTCAATCCGCCCCAGTTCCGCCAAATGCTGGAAACCTTTCCGCTGGACCGGCCGACAGAGCCGCTGGTTTCCCGCGATGGGATCGCGGTGATCACCATCTGCAGTCGCGAACAAAAAAATGTCGGCGACTTCACGATCGAGCAAGTCCGCCAGCGGCTGATCAACGAACGGATCGAGATGATCTCCACCCAGTTGATGCGCGACCTCAAGCGCAAGGCGGCGATCAAGATCCGGGATCAAGGGGTGTGACCGCGGCAGGGGCCGCTCCACAGCCCCCGCCCCTGCGCGACGTTATTGCACGCCATGGCCTTGCCGCCCGTCATTCGCTGGGCCAGCACTTCCTGCTCGACGGCAACCTGACCGACCGGATCGTTCGAGAGGCTGGCAATCTGGCCGGCCGTTTCGTGATAGAGGTCGGTCCTGGGCCCGGCGGCCTGACACGCTCCTTGCTCGCCTCCGCCGCGGCCGGCATCACCGCGATCGAACTGGACCGGCGGGCAATCAACGCGATCGAAGAATTGGCCGCGACGGCAAACGGCCGGTTGCGGGTGATCGAAGCGGATGCGCTGACGGTGGATTGCGCGACGCTGGTGCCCGCACCGCGCCAGGTGATCGCCAATCTGCCCTACAATGTCGCCTCACCACTGCTGGTGGGCTGGCTACGGCAAGCCTCGGCGTTTGAGCGGCTGACCCTGATGTTCCAACAAGAAGTGGCGGAGCGGATCTGCGCCGAACCAGGATCATCGGCTTATGGCAGGCTGTCGGTGCTGAGCCAATGGCTGTGCGATGCGCGCATGGTCATGCGTATCCCGCCGGCGGCCTTCACCCCGCCGCCGAAAGTCTGGTCCGCCGTCGTGACGTTGACACCCCATGCCGAACAACCGGATGCCGGCCTGTTCAAAACGATGGAAACGCTGACGGCCGCGGCGTTCGGTCAGCGACGCAAGATGCTGCGCGGCTCGCTGCGCAGCGTTGGCGGCGAGGCACTGCTGCGCCAAGCAGACATCGCCCCGGACCGGCGTGCCGAGACACTGACCATTGCCGAGTTCGACCGCTTGGCGCGGCTGCTGCCCGCGGCATAACCAGGGTTCGGCCAGGTCCCGACGCCGGCAGCGCGATCCGGCTCAGCCCAGCGCTTCGGCCAGCAATTCCAGCGCCCGCACGCCAAAGGCGCGCATATTGCCGATGCGATCATCCAGGCCGGTTTCCAGCGTAATGGCGCGCGTAAAGCTCGGCCCCGACACCGCGATGCAGGTGTGGCCGGCCTTGTCGCCATAGCGGTTGCCGGTCGGCCCGGTCGCGCCCGTCTCCCCCAGCCCCCAGGTCGCCGACAACTTGCCGCGCACCGTCTCGGCCAACAGGGTTGCGTACGGCTCGGTCGATGCACGCTCGATCGGCGCCGGCAACGGGTTGGGGATATCGAGGAATGCCTTGCGGACATAATGCGTGTAGATCACGCCGCCGCCGCGGAAATAGGCTGACGCACCGCCCACCGACAGCAACGCCGCCGAGATCAGGCCGCCGGTCGACGATTCCGCAATGGCGATCGTTTCGCCGCGTTCCTTCAAACGCGCTCCGATGCGCGTGGCAAGTGGCAACAAAGTGTCCATTGATCCCTCCCCTTCGTTCAGATCGGCGATAGTTGCGCGCGCCGTTCGCCCTGTCCATGTCTCGGCCGGCGGTGGTCTGGCGCACGGTGCCGCTGACAACCGCGTGAGAGAGATAACCCGCCGCTGAGGCCGCCCGCTTGGCGCGACCTGCCTTCTTGGCGGGGGAAATGACCGTCGGATCAGACGCCGGCCGGTCAGAGGTAGGCCGGATCAGGCGTTGGCCAGTCAGACATCAGTCGAACCAGGGGTGGGCCGGATCAGGCGTCGGCGGCCAGCACCGCCTCATACACATCCAGAGTCGCCTCCTGCATGGCGCGCACCGTCGGCACCGACGCACGGGCGCGCTGACCAAGCGCTGCACGGTCCGCGGGCAGAAGATCGAGCGCGATGCGCAATGCCTCGGCCAAGGCATCGGGATCACCGGGCGGCACGCGCCAGCCGGTTTCGCCATGGATGACCGTTTCGACCGGACCGCCCAAGTCCGCCGCAATCACCGGGCGCGCCATCGCCTGCGCCTCGATCACGACGCGGCCGAAAGCCTCGGCCTTCGTCGAGGCATGGACAACGACGTCCGCCAAGCACAATGCCGCCGGCATATCATCCGTATGCCCCACAATGCGCAACCGCTCGGCGATGCCGCGTTGCTGCGCCTGTTGTGTCAATGACCGGACATAGCGCCGGCGCCCCTGATCGGAGCCGAGGAAGACGCAGAAGACATCCGGCCGGTCGAGCCGAGCGACTGCGTCCAAAAGGGTGCGATGGCCTTTCCAGGAGGTCAGCCGGCCGGGCAGCACCACGGCGCGGGCATCCACGGGCAGGCGCCATGCGGCGGCCTGCTTGGCGACGCGCTGCCCGGAAACGGCAGCCGGATCGAACACCGCCGGGTCAACACCGCGCGGGATGACGCGCAGGCGTGATGCGTCAACACCATGCCGGCCCTTTACGAGGTCGGCGATGAAATGGCTGGCGGCGATAACGATGCGCCCCTTGGCCATCACACTGTTGTAGTAGCGCTTGCCCGGCAGGCTTTCGTCATAGGTCCCGTGATAGGTGGTCACGAACGGCACGCCCGTGCGACGGCAGGCGATCCAGGCGGACCACGCCGGTGCGCGCGACCGCGCATGCACCAAAGAGACTTGGCGCGCGCGGATCAGATCGGTCAGGCGTTCGGCATTCCGCCAGATGCGCCAGGGGTTTTTGGTCTTCAGCGGCAGCGTGATGTGTTCCCCGCCGGCGCGCTGAACCTGCGACACCATGCGCCCGCCGGCGCTCGCCACCAGGGCGATACCTTCAGCCTGGGTGATGGCTTGGGTCATTTCCACCGTGCCACGCTCCACCCCGCCGGTTTCCATGGCGGGCAGAACCTGCAGCACGACGGGCGACTCGGGTGAGGGCGACATACGAGGGAAACTAGCATGTTCATTGCTCCGGTCATGCCCATGTGCTGATCTTGCGCGCCCGTCAGCCATGCACACCGATGACAGCACTGTGATCGGTCATCAGGAAACCTATGCGATGAACCAGACTGAAGGCCGCCTAGACCGCGGCAACGGACAGCAGATTGCCTGGATCCGGATCGAGGGGCGTGGCCCGACGGTCGTCTTTCTGCCGGGTTATCGCAGCGACATGACCGGCGACAAGGCAACCGCCCTAGCGGCGCTGTGCGCGGCGAGAGGATGTGCGATGCTGCGCTTTGACTATACCGGGCACGGGGCCAGCGATGGCGATTTCGTCGATGGGACGATCGGCGCCTGGGCCGCCGACGCGTTGGCGGCGATCGACGCGCTGACCCAAGGCCCGCTGATTCTGGTCGGTTCGTCGATGGGCGGCTGGATTGGGCTGCTGACGGCGTTGGCGCGCGCCGATCGTGTCGCCGCCTTCATCGGCATCGCGGCCGCGCCGGATTTCACCCAGGCGCTGATGTGGGACGCGATGGGACCCAGCGAGCAGGCGACGCTGCAGCGCGATGGGGTGCTGTACGTGCCCAGCCAATATGGCGAGCCGTTACCGATTACCCTGAAGTTGATCGAGGATGGTGCCCGCCATCACGTGCTGACGGGCCACATCGCACTGTCCTGCCCGATCCGCCTGCTGCATGGCCAGAACGACCCTGATGTGCCGTGGCAACTCGCGCTGAAGATCGCCGAACAGGCGGCCAGTCAGGACACGCGGATCATCCTGATCAAGGACGGTGACCACCGGCTTTCGCGGCCGCAGGATCTGGATCTGCTATGCCAGACCGTCGCCGCGTTCCTGCCGCAGGATGGCACGTAGGCCTTCGCGGTAGCTTGGGTAGCGCCAGGCGATGCCCAAAGCCGCCTTGGTTTTCTGACAGGCGACGCGGCGGTTCTCGGCCCAGAAACTGCGGGCCATCGGGCTCATCACTGGCAGCGCGTCGGCAAAATCGATCATCGGCGGCGGTTCGATGCCCAGCAGTAAGGCGGCCTCGGTGACGACGGCAGCACTCTCGGCCGGCTCATCATCCGCCAGATTGAAGATGCGCACGCCGAGCGGCGGGGCCTGACGCATCGCGGTGACGACGGCACGGGCGATGTCATTGCGGTGGATGCGGCCGAACTGATGGCCCGGCTTGATCATCCGGCGCGCCCGTCCGGCCCGCAGGTCATCAAAGGCAGAGCGGCCGAGACCGTAAATCCCGGCAAGACGAAATATATCGACGGCATGGCGATCGCTGAAGGCCGACCATGCCTGTTCGGCTTCCACGCGGCGCTGGCCGCGCGCCTGGGACGGGGCGGGTGGCGTATCCTCGTCCACCCACATGCCGCCGCGGTCGCCGTAGACGACGGTGGAGGACAGATAGCCGATCCAGCGCAGGTTCGGTGCGGCGGCGATGGCGTCCGCATAGCGTGCCAGGACCGGATCTCCGGCCTCCTCCGGTGCCACGGTGGTCAGCAGATGTGTCGCGCGGCCGATCGCCTCGGCCGCCGCGTCGAAGGGGATCGTACCCGGACGGGCGGCGCGGCTTGTCGCCTCCACCGCGAAGCCATCGGCCGCGGCGGCGATGGCCGCGCCGCTGTAGCCCAGACCGAAAATCAGCAAGCGGTGCATCGCGTCCTCAGGCCAGACCACGGCGGCGCAGGATTGCATTGCCCACGGCACCAAGGCCGAAATTCAACACGATACCGGCAATCGCCAGCAGGAACAGCGCGGCGAACATGCGCGGCATTTCCAGGCGGAAGCTCGCTTCCAAGATCCGGTATGCCAGACCGGAGGCGAAGCCACCCGAGCCAGCGACCAGTTCGGCCACCACCGCACCAACCAAGGCCAGACCACCGGAGATGCGCAGCCCCGATAGGAAATAGGGCAGCGCCGCCGGCAGGCGCAGCAGCGCAAGGGTCTGCCGGCGATTGGCGCCATACAGGCGGAACAGATCGTTCAATTCGGGGGCTGTGGCCGCCAGGCCGGTCGCGGTGTTGGCGAAGAGCGGAAAGAACGCAACGATGGTGGCGCAGACCACCAGGGCGATGAACGGATCACCGACCCAGATGATGACCAGCGGGGCGATCGCCGGCAGCGGGGTGACCTGCAATGCCACGGCCCAGGGTTGGATCGCCGCCTGCGCCAGACGGCTGGCCGACATCGCCAACGCCATCGCCACCCCCAGGACAGCCGCCACCAGCAACGCGGCGAACGTGACGATCAGCGTCGATACCAAGGAGCCAAGCAATCCGATCGGATCGGCGAGGAATGCGGCGGCGATGGCGATGGGTCCTGGCAGTTGGTAGACTGGTACGTCCAGGACGCGGACCGCGACTTCCCACAGGGCGAGTGCCAGCAGCCCGAACAGGCCAGGGGCGTATTTCATAGCCGTGCCCATGTTATTCAATTGTCTGTCTCATTCGGCGTTCTGTCTCTTTCACCGTCCTGTCTCATTCACCTGCCTGCTTCATGCGCCGACCTTTCCGATGCCAAGCCTGTCACGCCCCCGCACCGTTCGACGCGCCGCTCTGTCGGCTCCCCCACCCTGTCCGAAGCCAAGCCTGTCACGTTCCTGGCCCTGCCCCATGCCCCAGCGGCTCTCCGGCCAGCGTCTCCCCGGCCAGCGTCTCCCCGGCCAGCGCCTGCTCCATGCCATGGGTGATCCGCGCCACCAGCTCGGCATATGCCGGATCAAGCCGGGTTTCGGCACTTGGTATAACGGTTGACTCGATCTCCCGGTTGATGCGGCCAGGGCGCGGCGTCATCAGCACGATACGACGCGCCAGAAACGCGGCCTCGTAGATGGAGTGGGTAACGAACACCACCGTGCAACCGACCTGACGCCAGACCTCCAGCAGATCGGTCTGCAATTTATGGCGGCTAAACTCATCCAGCGCGGCGAAAGGCTCATCCATCAGCAGCAAGCGCGGCTGGGTGACCAGGGCACGGGCGATGGACACGCGCATCCGCATGCCGCCGGATAGCTGACGCGGTCGCGCAGATTCAAAGCCTTGCAGGCCGACGCGACGCAGGGCGGCATGCACGTCCGGCATCGCCATATCGCGGAACTGGCCGCGCAGGCGGAGGGGCAGATAGACATTTTCCTCGGCCGTGGCCCACGGCAGCAGCGTGGCATCCTGAAAGACGAAGCCGATATCGCCCCGATCGGGCGGCCCGTTCTGCCACCGCAATGTGCCGCTATCCGGCTGGTCCAGCCCGGCGATCAGCCGCAACAGCGTGGACTTGCCGCAGCCCGATGGGCCGAGCAGCGCGACGAAATCGCGTTCGGCGAGGTAAAGCGAGGCGTCACGCAGCGCCTCTGTGCCGCTGGGGAAGCGGCGGCCGACATGACTGATCGTCAGCATGGGGCGGGCCGGGTTGCGTCGGCGATGGAGATCACGGCTGCCCGCCCATCCCGACCTTCTTGTTCACGAACTGCAGCGTATATGCCTTCGTGATATCCAGACCGGCGGGATAAATCCCCTCCTCCGACGTCGCCTTATAGAACTCCGCCCACCGCTCGGCCGTCATCGCACCGATGCCAAGTTGCGCCGCATCGCCCGATGTCAGGATGCCGTGTTGCTTCATCGCCGCGATGCCGAAGGCGATCAGCGCATCGGACATTTCGGGGTTGGCATCCTTGATCAGTTTATTGCCTGGGGTCGGGTCGCCGGACAGATACGAATACCACCCTTCGATCGAGGCATCGAGAAAGCGCTGCACCAGATCGGGCTTTTCTTTGATCATCTTGTCGGATGTCGCGATCAGGCTGGCATAGCCCTTGAAGCCGGCGTCGGCGACCAAGAGCACGACGGGATCGATATGTGCTTGCTCTTTGATCGAGAATGGCTCGGATCCCAGGTAGCCCTGCTGCACGGCGTTCTTGTTCGCCAGGAACGGGCCGAGGTTGAACGTGTAAGGGCGGATTTGACTGTCGCTGTAGCCGAACTTGGCCTTGAGGAAATTCCACCACCCGACGCGGGTATCGCCGGAGATCATGATCGGCTTACCCTTCAGGGCGGCGAAACTGTCATTGCCGACCCCGGGATGCGCGATCAGCACCGCGGGTTCCTTTTGGAATATTGCGGCAACGGTACGGAACGGGATGTTCTCCTTGACGAAATTCAGTGCCAGGAAGCCGTTGGAGGTGATGTTGAAATCCAGCCGGCCGGCCAGAAGAAGTTGCGGATGATTAACCTGCGGCCCGCCCTGACGGATCGCGACATCCAGGCCTTTCTTGGCATAAAGCCCCGTCGCCAGAGCTTGATAGAAGCCGCCGTATTCTGCCTCGGCCTTCCAATCGAGGCCGAATGTCACCTTATCCTGTGCGCGCGCGGCGCCAGAGACTAGGCTTAGGCTCAGCAAGACGGCCAACCAACGGATCATGCGTATTTCCCCTTACCGTTGGCGAGAATGGCACCGAAATAGGCGGAGGCAAGATGGGATCGGACCTGAGTTTCGGTTTAGCTGGGCGGCGCGCTGTCGTCACCGGTCATCGCGGCGGCATCGGTTCGGCGATTTATGACGTCCTCCGGCGCGACGGGGTCGAGGTGATCGGTCTGGATCTGCCCGACTTCGACTTGGCCGAGACCGCAACAATCGAAGCCCGCGTGCAGCGGCTGATCGGTACCGATCCAGTCGATATTCTGGTGAATAATGCCGGCATCACCGTGCTGGGCAGCGTGCTGGAAACCTCGCTGGCCGAGGCGGAACGCGTCATGCGGGTGAATTTCCTGGCCGCCTACGCGCTTATGCGCGCCGTTCTGCCGGGGATGATGGCGCAACGGAAGGGGGCGATCGTCAATATCGCGTCCGACCAAGCGTTGATCGGCAAGCAGGTCAGCGCGGCCTATGGCGCGTCCAAAGCCGCGATCGCGCAATTGTCGCGCTCTGCCGCGCTGGACTGGTCAGGCCACGGGATCCGGGTGAACTGCATTGCGCCGGGTTCCACCCAGACGGCGATGCTGGCAACGGTGATCGGCGATTTGGCGGCCAAATACCCGGATCGGTTCGGGGTGTCCTCATCCGATGCCTATAAAGCGGCAACGCCGTTGGGACGCTTCGCCGACCCGCGCGAGATTGCCCATGCGGTGGCGTTTCTCGCCTCCGATGCGGCGTCTTTCATCACCGGCGTGATCCTGCCGGTCGATGGCGGCGGCACCGCGCAATGAGGCAGGCAGTCATCACCGGCGGCACACGCGGCATCGGCCGAGCGGTTGCGGATCGGTTGGCAGCCGAGGGGTGGTCGGTGCTGACCCTGGCACGAACACCGGCCGATGGTCCGCATCGTTTCGTTGCCTGTGACGTGGCGGATGGCGATGCCGTGCGGCGCGTATTTAGCGGGCTGGAACGGATCGACGCGCTGATCACCTGCGCCGGGATCGCCGGTGCGAACCGCTTGGATGGCGATGATGCGCTTTGGCATGCGATCATCGGCTCGAACCTGCATGGCGTCTATCACACCTGCAAGGCGGCCGTGCCGAAACTGCCGGACGGGACCGGGCGGATCGTGAATGTCGCGTCCGTGCTGGGGTTGCGCGGCGTGCCGGACCAGACGGCGTATTGCGCCGCCAAGCACGGTGTCGTGGGCTTCACCCGCGCCCTGGCCCTGGCGCTGGCGCCGCGCGGGATCACGGTGAATGCGCTGTGTCCTGGTTGGGTGGATACGACGATGGCGCGGCAGCGTTACGCCGAACTGGGGATCACGGCGGAGCAGGCGGCGGCGGGTGTGCCGACGGGGCGGGTGGCGACGGCGGCGGAGATTGCCGATGCGGTGGTTTGGTTGTTACGGCCCGAATCGCGCGGCATCACTGGCCATGCTCTGCCGATCGAGGGCGGCGGGCTGGCTCTGCCCTGACAGTGGTCGTTGCGAGACGGAGATTGGCAGGGCGGGGGTGGGCGGAGTAAACACACGCCGCGTGGGCGCCCTTAGCTCAGTTGGATAGAGCAACAGCCTTCTAAGCTGTGGGTCGGTGGTTCGAATCCACCAGGGCGCGCCATAGCGGCGAGACATAACGGATGACTCGGGGGCAAATGACCCGGCTGAGGTGGCGCGGGGGCGGATCGCGCATCGCCGCTCACACACCCTGAACCGGTCACAGTTCTCCTGGCCAACCCACGCGGGCGGCTTTTCATCGACGCATGTCGCGGATTGATCGGCTATTCGCCAGAACCGCTCTTGCAGAGTGCCACGTGTTAAGGCTAGACACTCGCCTCCGGTCCGGGGGCGCGTAGCTCAGCGGGAGAGCACTACCTTGACACGGTAGGGGTCACAGGTTCAATCCCTGTCGCGCCCACCATCCGAATCGGGCAATCAATTCAAACGTTTGCATCAAATCTCCCGCCACCAGCGGCAGACGCGTTAATTCCACAGCGCGGCTGGCACCGCGGCATCGTGCGGCGTATTCTGTCGCTGCCATCGCCCACACAGCGCGGAGAAGCGGATGCCCCCCGTCACGATTCTGGCCATAACCCGCTTATCAGACGCAGAGCGGGCACAAATCGCCGCCGTCGCGCCGCATAGCCGCATCATCGAGGCCGCCGGCTGGTTCGACGGCGAATACCGACAAACCTGGCCACCCTTCGCCATCGAGCGCTATTTGCCAGCCCACGCAACCGGCCGTGGCACCCGGGCAGAGCGCGATGCAATGCTGGCCGAGGCCGAAATCATCCTGGCCGGCTTCCCGTTTCCGCTGGACCTGCGAAGCCGAACACCACGGCTGACCTGGTTTCACCAACGCCCGGCCGGCGCCTCCAACCTGCTGGACTGCGACCTGTGGGGCAGCGACGTCACCGTCACCACCTCACGCGGATCAGCCAACGGACGTGCCATCGCCGAGTTCGCGGTGGCCGGTGTGATGCACATCGCCAAGGATTTGAGCCGCGCCGCGATCGAACGCCAGACCCGCCATTTTGATGCCAGCGCATACCGGCCGATGATGTTGGACGGCAAGACCGCCTGCGTCGTCGGTGCGGGCGGTATCGGCTTGGAAGTCGGCCGCCTATGCGCCGCACTGGGCATGCGGGTCACGGGCACGCGACGGACCAAACCGGCCGGTCCGCCGCCGGCAGGCTTTACCGAGGTGGGCGGCGCGGCAGACCTCGACCGGCTATTACCCGAGGCAGATATGGTCGCCATTTGCTGCCAATGGACACCGGAAACCGAGAAACTCTTCGATGCGCCCCGCTTCGCCCGCATGAAGCCCGGCAGCATCCTGGTCAACGTGGCGCGCGGAGAGATCGTGGATAGTGATGCACTGGCCGATGCATTGGCGCGCGGCCATCTGCGCGGCGCGGTGCTGGATGTGTATGCGGGGGAGACCGAGGGCCCACCGCCCGAGCATCTTTGGTCCGACCCGCGGGTGGTTGTCACGCCGCATGTCTCGGGCCTGATCGACGATGACCGGCATGGCGCGATCGGTATTTTTTGCGACAATCTGCGCGCCTGGCTGGAAGGCGGCCCGAAATCGCCGGCCATGACGAACGTCGTGGACTGGGCACGAGGCTACTGACCGCCCACCACCCACAAAATCCCTCCCCCAGACGCTCGGCGCAACCAGCCGGGCAAACCGCGTCGCCATCCCCTCTGGTCATCCCGACCGGATGGCTTAACATCCCGGCGACGTTGATCTTGGAGAGTTTCGATGCCTTTTGCCGTAACCGATGATGGTGTCCGCCTGCACTACGAAGAAGCCGGGTCCGGCACGCCTGTCATCTTCGTGCACGAATTTGCCGGCGATCACCGGTCCTGGGAAACGCAGATGCGGCATTTCAGCCAGCGTTACCGCGCCATCACCTACGGCGCGCGCGGCTATCCGCCATCCGACGTGCCCGAGGATCACGCACGCTACTCTCAGGCGCGCGCCGCTGACGATATCGCCGCGGTGCTGAACCACCTGGGTATCGAGAAGGCGCATGTCGTCGGCCTGTCGATGGGCGGATTCGCCACGCTGCATTTCGGCTTCCGCCACGCCCAGCGGGCCCTGTCCCTGACCGTCGCCGGATGCGGCTACGGCGCCGAAAAAGGGCAACGCGACAAGTTCCGCGGGGAAGCTGACGCCATCGCGGCATTCCTGGATGAAAACGGCATCGAGGCCTTCGCAGCCCGATATGCATACGGCCCCACCCGCGTGCAGTTCGAAAACCGCGATCCGCGCGGCTTCGCCGAGTTCCGTCAGCAGTTGTCGGAACACTCGGCCCTTGGCTCGCGCAACACCCAGTTGGGCGTGCAGAGAGAACGGCCGTCGCTCTATGATCTGGTGGATCAGATGAAGGCGCTGACCGTGCCGACGCTGATCTTAACCGGGGATGAGGATTGGCCCTGCCTGCAACCCGCGCTGCTGATGAAGCAGACCATCCCGACGGCTGCGCTGTCGGTGATGCCGAACAGCGGTCACACGATCAATCTGGAAGATCCGGATCAGTTCAACCGCATCGTCGGTGATTTCATGGCGCAAGTCGACGCCGGCCGTTGGCCGACCCGCGATCCGCGCGCAATGGTCGCCTCGATCACCGGCATAAAATAGCCATTCGCGGCACCGCGCCAAGCGGGCAGGCGGCATAAACCGCGCCCCGCTTGGCGTAAACCGCCAGCCTCTCAGCGAGCAGGATCCTCAGCGAGCAAAAAACTCTCAGCTAGGCAGACTGTCAGCTAGGCAGACTGTCAGCGAGGCAGACTGTCAGCGAGGCAGACTGTCAGCTAGGCAGACTGTCAGCGAGGCAGACTGTCAGCGAGGCAGACTGTCAGCAAACGGGACTGTCAGCAAACGGGACTGTCAACGATCGGGACTGCCCGCGAACGGAACTGTCCGCAATCGCGACTCTCACCGGCATTGGCCGAGGCAGCGGCCTGACGGCTGCATCAACCCTTACGACTGCATCAACAGCGTATCACCGCGGTAATGCCTGTTTACGCTGGGGAACAAGCCGTAGCCATACTGCACGGCATGCGGCGTCCGCGCCGGGAACAAGCGCAGCAGCACCGGGGCCACCGCCATCAAGCCGCGATAGCGCCGTCCAAGCGCCAGCATCGCCGCCTGCACCGCCGGCACCAAAGCCTCATCGAAGCCGCCCGGCACCGCGCCCGGAGAAAGCAGCAACAGTCCCGGGTTCTTTGGGTTGATGCGTCCCGCTTCGGCCGCCATCGCCTGCTCGACCGCGGCGCGCACTGCGGCGTGATCCCACGGGCGGCCCCATGGCAATTCGAAGCGATCGAAGACCCGCGTGTAGACCGGTACCCAATCCCGTGGGCCGCTGCCCAGAAGAAGATGATCGACCCGGCCCGGATACCCCAGGACCGGCGGAAAGCCGATGCGGTTGCGCTGCATCACCAGGCAGTGGGCAGCAGCGAACTGCGCCAAGCCATGCGTGGAAAAACCCGCATCGGCCGCTGTGGCCAGCATCGCCGGGAACATCAGATGCTGCGACCAGGTGGCGGTAAAGTGCCGAAACGCCGCGACCGTCAGGCTGGCGATGGACGTCTCGGTGCTATCCAGGCACGCCCAGTCGCCGGCGGCGATACGCTGGCGCAGATGCTCGACAGACCATGCCAGCGCATGACGCCCCAAGCCGTTTTTGATCTCTGTCTGCACGCTTGGCAGCGCATCACCGGTCAGTTCGGCGAACTGGGCCGCCGTCTCATCCAGAAACGCCGCATCGAAGCTGTAGGTATTCGACGATGGCGTCTGCGGCGCATAAAGCCCGGCCAGCCGGTCTCGCTCCACCTCTCCGACGATGGCCGTATTGGCTGCGAGCGTGATCGGCTCAATGCATGGTTCGGCCGAGGCTTCGGCCACGACGATCGCCGCCGGCGCCGAACGTCCTTCTGCCAGAGAGGGTGTTTCGGTCACCGCCGCACAGTCACCGCACTGAATGGCGATGGACAGGAATTGTTCCGGCGCATAGCCCTGGATCAGCAAGCGGCCGCAGGCGCAGGACAGACTTCCGGTACCTGCGGCGAGAAAGACCGGCCCGTCGCAGTGCTGAACGAAGTGGGGCCGATCCTGGGTTACAGCCACGAGAACAGGTCGTTGAACCAGCCGGTTTTCTTCGGCAGGATCATCGGCGTATCGCCGGTTGTCGGCGGCGAGCCCAAGGCGTTGTTCTGCCGCAGGCGCTGGCTTTCCTTTGTCGCGTCAACCTGGGCGTTCAACACGTCCGGTTTGCGCCAATACAGCAACTCGTCGACGAAACCGGGATTGGCGGCGGCGATCACATCGCGGTCGATCTGGCTGCGCACATTGCTCGGCGCCGGTCCGACCTGCTGCAACAACGCTGCCTGACCAGCACTCATTTGTCCCTGCGGCGGGTTCAGCGCAAGCTGCGGCACCAGCGTCTCGGCGGCCTGCTGGCGGTCGCTCTGCTCCTGCGGGCGGGGTGCCCCAGGACGTGGCGGACGCAGCGCGTAGTCGGGCGGCAGCGACAGCGGCGCACGGGTGGTGACCGTGTATTCGTCCGGCGCGTCGCGCGTCAGCCCGAAGGTGCGAGTCATGTTTTCGCTGCAGCCGGCGAGCAAAACACCGCTGCCCAGCAACAAAACGGGGACGCTGCGCGCGATGAAGCGGCGTGGGGAAGACCGGCGTGAGCGATCGAGAGCGAATTCCATGGCACGTCTCATAGCGATTCACCGATACAGGCCGCAAGAGCGGGCCATCGCTTTGTGCTCATAAGGATCTGCCTCACGTTTGGGAAGTCCGCCGCTGCCGCGGAATCGACAGCAGCAGACTGAGTAAAAGCCCAGCGCAAACCGCACATTGGGCGACCGCGAAGGCGTGCGCGTAAGCGCGCTCCCCACTGCCGCCGGCCAAGATGCTGAAAAACACGCTGCCGATGGCGGCAACGCTGACGCCACCGCCCACCTGCAGCGCGGAATTGGTGATGCCCGCCGCAACGCCCGCCTGCGCCGGCGGCACGTCGCCCAGAACCGTGGCAAATAAGCGCGGGAACGCAATGCCCTGCCCCAAACCGGCCAGAAAGACCGCAACCGAAAGAACCGGGCCGGCAACCCCAGCCAGCACCAACGCGCCGACGGCTAGGTAAAACGTCACCTGGATGCCCATGCCGATCGTCAACAGCCTGGGCCGCAAGGCCACGAACGGCGCGCTGAGCAAGGGACCAAGGAATAGACCGATGCCATAGGGAACGATGGCAAGCCCCGTCTGAAGCGGCGCAACGCCGCGCCCCTCCTGCTGGTAAAGGCCGAATAGAAGGTAAAAACTGGTGGTGAAAAAGAACAACATCGCCACCAGCACACCGCGGCGAAAACTGGGGATGCGGAATAGCGCCAGATCGACCAATGGCATGCCGCCGGCTTTGCGCAACCGGTCTTCCCACACCACGAAAGCAGCGCCGAAGACGGGCATGCACAGCAGCGCCAAGAACACCCAGGCCGGCCAGCCTTGCTCCCGCCCCTCCGACACCGGCACCACCAGGCAGGCGAGGGCCAGTGTAATCAGTGCCGCGCCCACCAAATCCAGTTTAACCGCGCCGCTTCGTCCCGTCTCCGGCACCAGGCGCGTGCCCATCAGGATCAGCAGGCAGACAGGGAGAGGGAGCAGGAACACGGTGCGCCAACCCAGGTCCCACGGGCTCCATTGGATCAGCGCACCACCGCTGAACTGGCCGGTCGCTCCTGCCATACCCATCATGATCCCATAGGCACTCATGGCGCGGGCCAACTCGCGCTCCTGCGGGAATAAGGCGCGCAGCGCGCCCAGAACCTGCGGCTGGATGATCGCCGCCGAGGCCCCCTGCGCAAACCGCCCCGCCAGCAACATCAACGGAGACGTCGCCAAGCCGCACGCCGCGCTCGCGAGGGTGAAACACAACAATCCAATCAGGAAGCAGCGCTTGCGCCCATACAAATCACCCAGACGCCCACCGGTGATCAGAAATACCGCATAGGCCGTCGCATAGGTGGAAATCACCAGTTGCAGTTCGGCCGCAGACGCCCCAAGGCTGTCGTGGATCGACGGCAAGGCCACATTGACGATGAAGAAATCCAGCGGTGGCAGAAAACCGCCCGCCAGCAACACAATCATGGCTGCCAAGCGACGAGCGTCCGGTCTATCTGTTAACACGCTGTCTCCGTCAGATGTCGCTTGGCCGGTTCCCACCGGCACATAAATCCTAGGGCGGTGTCAGCAGGATCACACTAGTCGCGTCCTTGGGCGCTTTCCCTTGGCCGCTTCCCCTCTGGCCCTTCCCCTGGGGCGCTTCCCTGGGGCGCTTCCCTGGGGCGCTCCCTCGACCACTTTCCCGCTGACGCTTCCTGCCATCTCTTATCCGCACCGGACCCTAGCACCAAACCACGATGCAGCCACCCCGCCCAAGCCTCGATCCGCAGGGATACTATATGCGGCTCGGTCTCCCCACCGACGCGACGAAGGAAGAGATCCTGGCAGCCTATCGCAGCAAGGCCAGGGTGCTGCACCCGGACATCCCCGGCACCGGCGACACCAAATCCTTCGTCGCCGTGAAACAAGCGTATGACGTGCTGTCCAATGCGACCGCGCGCGATGCCTATGATCGCGAGGCCCGCCGTGCCGCGATCGCGTCGACCGAAGCCGAGATCACCGCGCCCCAAACGATCCACACCATGGCGCCACGCCGGTCCGAGACCATCGTCTCGCGCGCGCCCCGCCTATCGGACATTCCCCTGCCACTCTGGCTCGGCGTTGCCCTGGTGATCATCGTCGGAACCTATCAGGTCCTTATGCGCCTTCACGATGCGGAAACGCCGAAATCGCGCACGCCGATCCCCGCCACCGCCGCAGTCGTTGCACCGCAATCCACCACCGCTCGGCATGAAGCGCTGTACGGACCACAACCGATTTATCTACCCGGCAACGCCAATTTCTACGTCGCCCCCAGCGCGACACGGACGAAACTTTATCAATTGCAACCAGATCAGAAAACGTTGCTACCGACCACAGATCTGCCACCGTTCAGTTCGGTGGAGGCGCTGCGATTGTTCCGCCAGAATGGCATGATCGAAATCGTCACCGGCGAGCACACGACCGGCTTCGTGCAGGCGCAACACCTCTCCCCCGGAAATCGGGTCGTGGCACGCCAAGCGTATTGCACCTATTACGCCGGCGCCGCGCCCTTCGATGGCGAAATCCTGCAGCGCGGCGTCAGCGGCAAAGACTCATTGCAGGTCGAAAATCACAGTGTGCAGCCGGCAGTCCTGCGGCTGCGAACGCACACCGGGGCGCTTGCCGTATCGGTGTTTCTGGCCCCCGGCGGACAGGCGGAACTGGAATGGCTACCGGCTGGTGAGCTGAGGCAGGAAATCGCGATCGGCGAATTATGGAGCCGAGCGTGTAATAGTTTCGTGGCGGGGATGAGAGCGTGGCGGCTGGAGGACACGGTGCGGGTTCCGTATTCGTCGGTGCTGATCGTCAATGACGAAAACGGCAATCCGAATGCCGAACGGATGCAAGACGACGCCTTCGCGCAACAATAAGGTCACGAAAAAAGGCCATGAAAAAGGCTGGGATCACGCGGCCTGCCCGGTGATCCCAGCCTGATCCCATCGTGTTGTGGGAAACGGTATTATTACACGATCGCGGAACCGCCGCCCTGGTTGCGACGGCTCTGCCACAGCGCCACGAAATCGATCGGCTGCAGCAGCACGGGCGGGAAGCCACCGTCGCGTGTGACATCGGACAGAATATTGCGCGCGAACGGAAACAGGATACGCGGGCATTCGACCAGCAGCACCGGCTCGATCGCCGTGTCCGGCAGACCGTTCAAGGTGAAAACACCAGCATAGGTCAGTTCGGCGACAAACACCGTCGGGCCAGGGCCGGTCTGCCCTTCCTGCTGCCCGGGATCATGCGCTTCGGCGCGGATCATCAGAGAAACCTCGAACACCGGCTGACCTTCCTGCACCCGGCGCGCCTGAACATCCAGATTGATATTCACCTGCGGCTGCGCGCGAAGCTGGGTGAAGATCTGCGGCGCGCCCGGCACCTCGAACGAGAGATCTTTAACATACTGGATGTTGACGACCAGCGGTTGCGGAGCGGTTCCGGCCGGCTGCTGGTTGGTTTCGGACATGATTATCTCCGTTCAGTGTAGAAGGGCCGCCGCGGGGCGACTGATCGCGCAGGGCGGGTAGCATGGTTGTCAGGGTTTTGCCACCGCCTTACCGACGCGTGAAGGCGCGGCTTGACGACGGTGCTGTCCCCGCCTGCGCGTTGCCGAAAGACACATCTCCTCGACGAAGACGCGGAACAGGGAAACTGCAGCGCTTTGGACCCGTCCCCTGCTAGGCGTGCCACGTCAAGCTAGCGGGCGGCGGTGCCAACGGGTCGCAGCGCAGCCATTGACCATTGGCCACGCTTTGCCCCGTCATGCTCAGGATGAACCCCCAGTGGCTGACGACCAGCGTATGCTCCCAATCGTCGCGTGCCGCGAGATCGGCACGAAAGCGCGCGGCGCGATCGACGATGGAGGCCTCGGGCTCTTCCTCTTGCGGCCACCAAATTTCCGTGATGGCGGAAAAATCATGGTGCGGCCAATCACGCTCCAACGCGCTGCGGCGCGAGCCGATGTCGCAGGCATAGGCATAACGCTCCCGCACGATGGGATCGATCGTGACGGGCAGGCCCAAGGCCGCGGCGACGGGACGGACCGTCTGCAAGGCGCGCGTGTAGGGGGAGACGACGATGCGTCGAATCCCTGCCGAGGCCAGTTGTTCGGCGGCTTCGGCCGCTTGGGTGTGCCCCAGATCGGTCAGCCGCGGATCGACGATACCGGGATCGCGGCGGGTGGCACCGAAATGCAGGTTGAATTCACTTTGTCCGTGGCGCAGCAGGATCATGACCAGCGGCCTTACCGACGCTCTGGCAGCGTTGCAAGCCGGCGGCGCGGGGATATGGCCGTCTTTTAACCCCGCCAGACATGGCTGCTGCCGATTTTTCACCGCTTTCGTTTGTCAGATGCCGCGCCAGCGCCTATCTGTGATGTCGAAAAGGAGTGCAGGGATGGGTTCGAGCGGTAGTTTCCCGATCGATCTTGTGTTGTTCGGCATGATCGCGGCGTTTCTGGTGCTGCGTCTGCGCAGCATCCTGGGCAAACGCACAGGGTTTGAGCGTTCGGCACCGCCGGAAATGCCGGCGCAGCCGCGCGCGGCCGCCGCGCCGATCATCCAAGGCACCGCCGAACCGGCACAGGCTGCCCCTGCCAGGATGCAGATGCCTGATCCGGCCAGCGCCGCCAGTCAGGCTTTGCAGGCGATGCGCGCGATCGATCCAAGCTTCGATCCAGCGCGCTTCGTGGCCGGCGCCGAACAAGCGTTCCGCATGATCGTGCGCGCCTTCGCCGCCAGCGATCGGGCGACGCTGAAGCCGCTGCTTGGGGATGAAACCTTTGCCGCCTTCGACCATGCCATCGCCGCGCGTGAGAAGGACGGGCAAACGCAGGTCAGTGACATCCGCGCGATCCAGTCGATCGACATTCTGGACGCAACGCTGCGCGGAAGCGTCGCCAACCTGACTGTTCGCATCGCTTCGGATCAGATCAGCTACACCACCGACCAGAATGGGCGTCACCTGACAGGCACCGATGCGGTGACCGAGATCATCGATCTCTGGACGTTTGAGCGTGATCTGACCCAGCCCGACCCGACATGGCGTCTGGTCGCGGTGCGCAGCGGCTAACAGGACGTCAGGACGATGACCGAAACAAAACCGCGGGTTGCCCTGTTCGTGACCTGCTTGGTGGATTTGCAGCGCCCAACCGTCGGCTTCGCCGCGATCAAACTGCTGGAACAAGCAGGCTGCCGGGTGGAGGTGCCGCGGGCGCAGACCTGCTGCGGCCAGCCGGCCTATAATTCCGGCGATCGCGCGACGGCGCGAGACTTGGCGCGCGACATCATCACGGCATTTCGCGGCTACGACTATATCGTCGCACCATCCGGTTCCTGTGCCGGCATGCTGAAACACCACATGCCGCATTTGTTCGAGGACGATCCGAATATGCGCGCGCTGGCCGATGGCGTGGCCGGCAAAGTCTACGAATTGGTTAGTTTCCTGACGGATGTCATGGGCGTGACGGACACCGGTGCGCGCGTCTCCGGCAGCGTCACATATCACGACAGTTGCTCGGGCCTGCGAGAGATGGGCGTGAAGCACCAGCCGCGCGACTTGCTGCGCGCCGCCGGGGCCGAGATCAAGGAAATGGCAGAGCCCGAGATCTGCTGTGGCTTCGGCGGTACGTTCTGCGTGAAATACCCGGATATTTCCGTCCGCATGGTGTCGGACAAGACGCGCGACATCGTGCAAACCGGCGCGGATACCATTCTGGCGGGCGATCTCGGGTGCTTGCTGAACATGGCAGGACGCCTGCAACGCGAAGGTCATCGCACCCATGTCCGGCAT